>Ga0209534_10000030_pt1 | contig 160794 bp, 149 predicted proteins | sample COG_07_FD_184751 | JGI IMG/M metagenome (GOLD analysis project Ga0209534, IMG submission 184751) | Pelagic Microbial community sample from North Sea - COGITO 998_met_07 (SPAdes) (version 2) | ecosystem: Environmental > Aquatic > Marine > Neritic zone/Coastal water | place: Helgoland, sampling...
TTGGTGATTTTGATCTTGAATATGTCACCTTGACCCATTCTATTCCAGAACCGAATGCTGTTAATATTAAGACGCCTTTAGGAACAATATTTCATACAGGGGATTGGAAAATTGATCCTGATCCGCTCGTTGGTGAAGCGACGAACTGTAAACGTTTAAAAGAGATCGGTGATGAAGGCGTTCTTGCTATTGTCTGCGATTCAACCAATGTATTTAATAAAAAACCGTCTGGTTCTGAACTTGAGGTTCGTGAAAATTTAATTGAATTGGTAAAAGAGAAAAAAGGGGCCGTTCTTTGCACAACATTTTCATCAAATGTAGCCCGCGTGGCGACATTAGGTGCAGTGGCTAAAGAAACGGATCGTCACCTATGCTTGGTTGGTCGTTCAATGCAACGTAATGTCGCCGCCGCTAAAGAATGTGGTTATTTAAAAGATTTGCCGCCTATTATGCACGAAGAAGACGCAGCTCATATCCCACGCCATAAAATATTATATGTCATGACCGGATGCCAAGGAGAGGCGCGTGCCGCCTTAATGCGAGTAGTCCTTGATAACCATAGACATATTCATATCACTAAGAAAGATACGGTTGTCTTTTCTTCAAAGGTTATTCCGGGTAATGAAAGATCCATTTATCGCGCTTATAATTTCATTGCTGAAAAGGGCGCTGAAATTATTTCCGAAAAAGATGCCAAAGTACATGTATCAGGACACCCTGGACAAGATGAACTTAAGCAGATGTATGAATGGATTAGGCCGGAAATAGTTGTTCCAACACACGGTGAGAATGTCCATTTGTTAAAACAGGCACAGTTCGCGGAAAGTCTAGGATATAAAAAAACGATTGTTCCGAAAAATGGTTTCGTGATTAAATTAGCACCAGGGCCTGCGAGTGTAATAAATGAAGTACATCATGGAAGGCTTGCTTTAGATGGAAGCATGCTGGTTGAGAATGATGATATAGGCATCGTAGAAAGACGCCGTATTATGTATAATGGTGCATTAATTATACATTTAGCTCTTAATGATGATGGTTCTTTACTTGCGCCGGTCGAAATAACGGCTTTGGGTATCCCTAATGATGCGGATAAGGGATTAATCAATTTTATTGATGATAAAATTCACGAAGCTCTTGATATTGCGAGTAGAAAACATTTACAAGATGATGATGTGCTTAAAGAAATTGTAAGAGCCACAGCTAGGAAAGCCTCAAAACGTTATTCTGGTAAGGAAACAGGGCCCGTTACAAAAGTAACACTTAATAGGATTAATTAAAGTGATTGAAAAATTAAATCATATTGCTATAGCAGTTCCAAATTTAGAGGACGCCATTTCAATGTACCGAAATGTTCTTGGTGCAGAAGTTACGGAACCGCTAGATTTGCCAGAGCATGGTGTGAGAGTTGCATTTGTAGAACTTGAGAATACGAAAGTTGAACTTCTTTTGCCAATTGGTGAAAATTCACCGATTACGTCTTATTTAAATAAAAATGCCTCTGGTGGAATGCATCATATCTGTTACGAAGTCAGCGATATAATAGAAGCGCGTGATAAATTACTAAATAATGGTATGCGTATTCTTGGCGGAAGCGAACCCAAAATTGGCGCACATGGAAAGCCCGTGTTATTTCTTCATCCGAAAGATTTCTGTGGTACATTAATCGAATTAGAACAGGTTTAAAGGTTTCAAAATGAATTTTATTGGATACAGCATTACATTTTTTGTTTCATGGTGGATTATTTTATTTATGGTTCTACCCATCGGTGTGACAACGCATAATGAAACCGACGAAACTTTAGAAGATGGCGTTGAGATTGGTTCGCCAATTCATGCAAATATAAAGCAGAAAATGATCTTAAATACGATCATTACGATTTGTTTCGTCGCATTGGTGGGTGTTATTGATTATTTTGACTTAATTTCAATAACTTAATCATTAGAATAAATCTTTAAGGCACAAAAAAAGCAAGGCCTAAACCTTGCTTTTTATTGGTGTAGTGATTAGTTACCAAATCTTTTTTATTATTATAAGAGTTTCCTCACTCCCAAACTTGGGCCTCACTTGTGAAGTAAATTTAGTAAACTGAAGCGCTTGTGTCACCCGAAAAATTAAGCAAACTGTCATAATTTCGTAAAATGTGATAATATTGCCACATATTGATCTTATAAGATGTTTACCCATATGGTATAATAAGGAGATAAATGATGATAAGAGCCCTTAAAGTATTGCTACTTTATATTCCGCTGTTAGGGATAGTAAATAGTCGTGCTCAATCCGTTGATGCTCCCGCTCTTCAAACTGTACCAATAGACGCCTAACAAATAATCCTTGTAACTCCTGAACATTGCCAACTGCTAACGCCTCATATACCTGATGATAGTGTAAACTATAAACCAGGCAAAGACGTGATGGGTCGTGATGTTGTTCCTGCCGATATAAATGGTGGTGGAAATGCTCTAGGCTTAGGTCAAAATGGATATTCATTTTATATGATCCATGACGCGCTTAAAGATGCTAATGCGACGGAAAAATTCGGTTTAACCGGTTCACAAGAAGGTAGAATTATTTTAGGTCGGGTAACCGTTAAGGATGGTGATGTGCTCTGGAATGGGAATTCGCTTCGCCAAGCTGATAAAAATAGAATATATATGCTTTGTAATGCAGAAAGAAACGGAAAAAAGCGTCCAATTGTGAAAAGGTAATTGCAGTCGGGCAAACCTTTGCTATAAACAGCTATATCAATTTTATATTTTTAAAAATTTTAAGGTCCGTTATGCGTCTTTCAAAACATTTTATCCCTACTATGAAGGAAAACCCTTCTGAAGCTCAAATAGTATCCCATCGATTAATGCTTCGCGCCGGTATGATCCGTCAATCAAGCGCGGGAATATACATTTGGCTGCCAACTGGGTTAAGCGTACTCAATAAAATTGCCGATATTGTTCGTGAAGAACAAAATCGTGCGGGTGCGATTGAACTTTTAATGCCGACAATTCAACCTGCAGAACTTTGGCAGGAAAGCGGTCGATATGATGCATACGGAAAAGAAATGCTACGTATTACCGATAGGCACGAACGTAATATGCTTTTTGGTCCGACCAATGAGGAAATGATTACAGATCTATTTAAGAATAATGTCAAAAGTTATAAAGATCTGCCGCTTAATTTATACCATATTCAATGGAAATTCCGTGATGAGGTTCGTCCTCGCTTCGGTATTATGCGTGGCCGTGAGTTTTTGATGAAGGATAATTATTCATTTGATCTTGATTTTGAAGCGGCAAAAGAATCTTATAATAAAATGTATGTTGCATATTTACGTACATTCGCACGTCTTGGCCTTGTTGCTATACCTGTCCGTGCTGACGCGGGGGCAATTGGCGGTGATTTAAGTCATGAGTTCCAAATTCTTGCCGAAACCGGTGAAAGCACACTTCATTATGATAAGGCTATTGAAGATTTTGACTTGTCGAGCCTTACTGGTGATATCGACGATGAAACCGTGGCTAAGCTTCAAGGGCTATACGCCATGGAAGAAGAAAAGCATGATGTGGATAATTGCCCAGTTGATGCGGCTGATTTAAAAACGGCAAAAGGTATTGAAGTTGGACATATTTTCTACTTTGGTACTAAGTATTCTGCAAGTATGGGCGCAAGAGTGGCTGGTCCAGATGGCAAAGAAGTCGATGTAGAGATGGGGTCATATGGAATTGGTGTTTCTCGTCTTGTGGGCGCCTTAATTGAAGCAAATCACGATGATAATGGTATTGTGTGGCCGGAATCTGTTGCGCCATATAAGGTTGGTTTGATTAATTTGCGATTTAAAGATGAAAATTGCACAAATGCATGTGACACACTTTATGAAAAAATGGAAAATGCAGGAATTGAAGTGCTTTATGATGATCGTGATGTTGGTGCTGGCGCGAAATTTGCCAATATGGATTTAATTGGTGTTCCGTGGCAGGTGGTCGTCGGCCCTAAAGGATTAGAAAAAGGCGTGCTTGAGCTTAAGAATAGACGCACTGGTGAGCGAGTTGAGCTTTCAGAAGAAGAACTACTTGCAAAGTTAGGATAATATATGTTCAGAAGTTACGAGTGGAAAGTTGCGCTCAAATACCTAAATGTTAAAGGGCATGATGGCTTTGTTACCGTAATTGCCTTGTTTTCATTATTCGGTATTTTTCTTGGGGTAGGGGCGCTTATCGTAACGATGTCTGTTATGGGGGGCTTTCGTGAAGAGCTGCTTGGAAAAGTGATCGGCTTTAATGGTCATATTCTTTATCAGCCATTTGGCGGTAAAATGGAAAATTATGATGAAGCCGCTAATAAGCTTTCAACGGTGAATAATGTCGTTAAAGTAAGACCTATTCTAGAAGGTCAGGCAATGGCGATGATGGGTGATAATGGTACATTTGCACTCGTTCGTGGTGTTAAACCTGATGATTTAAGAACCCAGAGCTTAGTTTCGGATAATATTGTTACTGGTACACTGGATGATTTCGGGGATCGTGAAAATGATATTGTTATCGGAAAGCGTTTAGCTGATAAATACAGTCTTGAAATTGGTAGCGATATTACGTTGATGTCACCAAAGGGAAGAATTACTGCCTTTGGTACTGTACCACGAATTCAACAATTCTATGTATCGGCCATATTTGAAGTGGGTGAATATAATTATGATTCGAGTTATTTCTTCGTTTCACTACCGGACGCACAAAATTATTTTCAATATGATGATCAGGTCGCAGCACTTGAAGTTACATTAACCCATGCCGATATGGTTGCGGAAGTTTACCCGGAGCTATCTAAGCGTATTGTTGAGGCAGGACTTGCTGGCCGAATAATTGATTGGCAACAATTAAATAGATCATTTTTTAATGCTCTTCAGATTGAACGAAATGCGATGTTCATTATTCTTTCGCTTATAATCGTTGTTGCCGTATTTAACGTTATATCGACAATGATTATGTTGGTAAAAAGCAAAACACGTGACATAGCTGTCCTCAGAACTATGGGGGCATCACGTTCTTCGGTGACGCGGATTTTCTTTATCATTGGCTCAAGTATTGGTTTTCTCGGTACATTCCTCGGTGTTGTCGGCGGTATATATCTTGCAAATCATCTTCAATGGGTGGCGGATTTAATTGAAGCAATGACGGGTGCTACCGTTTGGGATGCGGAAACGCGCTTCATTACTGAAATTCCGTCAAAAGTTGATAGTTCAGAAGTGATCGCCGTTACACTTGTTGCATTAGTTCTTTCATTATTGGCAACAATATTCCCTGCAATTAGAGCGGCGAATACAGATCCTGTAAAGGCTTTGAAGTATGAGTAATATTGTAGAAATAAAGGATATATATAAAAGCTTTACCCAAGGCGAGCATCACTTAGAAATTTTAAAAGGTATAAGTTTATCGATTTCGAGTGGTGAAGTTGTTGCCCTAGTGGGATCGTCAGGCGCGGGAAAATCAACTTTACTACATATAATGGGGCTACTTGAACGGGCAGATCAAGGGGATGTCATAATGTCTGGCATTCCAACAAAGGATTTAACCGATATAAAGCGCACGAAAATCAGAAGACTAGAAATTGGATTTGTTTATCAATTTCATAACCTTTTGCCGGAATTTACCGCACTCGAAAATGTTGTGATGCCGCAATTAATTGCGGGTGTCGCTAGTAAAGTTGCAAAAGAACGTGCAGAAAACTTACTTAGTAAGATGGGACTAAGTGAAAGAATAAGTCATCGACCGGCAGAGTTATCAGGTGGTGAGCAGCAACGTGTTGCGATCGCGCGAGGGCTAGCCAATAGACCAAGATTAATCTTGGCTGATGAACCGACAGGAAACCTCGATGAAAAAACCGGTAATGAGGTAATGGATGTTCTTTTATCGCTCTCCAAAGAAGAAGGCATATCAGCATTAATTGCTACTCATAATAATGAGCTTGCAGATAGGATGGACCGTACTGTAACCTTAAAAGAAGGAATCGTCCAAATATAATTGGAGTTCATCTTATAGGGAGAGGGTATATGCTAAGCTTTAGTGAATTAAATTATTTAGCTATTGTTCTTGCGACAATTGCTAAGTTTATGGTCGGTGGTCTATGGTTTTCAAAGATGCTATTTGGCAATGCATGGTTGGCAGAGGTGGGGTTAAAAGAAGAAGATTTAGGTAGCCCCTTAAATGCACTGCTTATTGCCGTTGGTACCTGTTTACTGGTTGTATTTTCCATGGCAATCTTGTTTCAAATTATGGCACTGGATTTAAGAACGACGCTTGCTGTAACTGTTATAATGGCATTGGGGGTAACATCGGCACAGATGGGGCTTTCATTCGCATTCGAAGACCGCAGTCTGAAATTGTTCCTGATATATGCGACCCAATGTGTAACGGAATTTGTGATTGTAGCGCTTATTTTAAATTTAATGTGATGGTTTAGAAAAAAACAATAAATGACTAATAATAAACAATTTATTCACCTTAGATTACATTCTGCATATTCGCTTGCAGAAGGGGCGGTACAGGTTAAAGAAATTGGGAAGCAATGTATTGGCAATAAAATGCCAGCGGTGGCGATTACTGATACAAATAATATGTTCGGTGCGCTTGATGCATCTCTAAACCTGCCACCACAAGGGGTTCAACCGATTATCGGATGTACTCTTGCTATTCGCCATGAAGGCGCTTCTGATAACGTCAATCAAAAAGCACCTGAACCAGGTTGGCTTGTGCTGCTTGCGCAAACGAAAAAAGGGTATGAAAATTTGATGGTGCTTGTTAGTAAAGCTCATCTTGATTCTGATCCTTCTGAAACGCCGCAAATATCTATTGATGATTTGAGCGGTTATACGGGTGATTTGATTTGTTTAACGGGCGGGGTTAATGGTCCGATTGGTAAAATACTTCAAGATGATGAACCTGATAAAGCGGAAGAATATTTGAAACACTTAAATAGTGTTTTCGCAGGTCGTCTATATATGGAAATAGCTAGGCAAGGTTTGAAAATTCAAGATGAACTTGAAGGAACCTTTATTGATCTGGCTTATAAGTATGATATTCCGCTTGTGGCAACTAATCAGGTCTTTTTTCCAAAACGAAAAATGTATGAAGCACATGATGCATTACTATGTATTGCAGGTGGTAATTACGTTGAGCAAACGGACCGCAGAAAAGAAACGCCAGAGCATTATTTTAAATCCACATCTGAAATGGTCAAACTATTCGAAGATTTACCAGAAGCCATTGATAATACCGTTGTGATTGCGCGAAGATGTGCCTTTAAAGTACCAACTATTGATCCGATCCTGCCGAAATTCACCATTAGTGAAGATATGAGCGAAGCAGACAGCCTTCGGAAAGTTACCAAAGAAGGACTTGAAGCAAGGCTTGAAGCCCATGTTTATGGTGATGAAAAAGACGAAAATAAGCAAAAAGAAATTGCAAAACCATATTTTGACCGGATGGAATATGAGCTCGATATTATAATTAATATGGATTTTCCGGGATATTTCCTAATCGTTATGGATTTTATCCAATGGTCAAAAGATAATGATATTCCGGTTGGTCCTGGCCGTGGTTCCGGTGCAGGCTCGGTTGTGGCGTGGGCTTTAAAAATTACTGACCTTGACCCACTTCAATTCGGACTTCTTTTTGAACGCTTTCTAAACCCTGAACGTGTTTCTATGCCGGATTTTGATATTGATTTTTGTCAGGATAAACGTGAATTGGTCATAAAGTACGTTCAAGATAAATATGGTCATGATCAGGTCGCGCAAATTATTACATTTGGTAAATTGCAAGCACGTGCCGTTGTACGCGATGTGGGTCGCGTATTGCAAATGCCATATGGACAGGTTGACCGTCTTTCAAAATTAATTCCAAGTAACCCTGCAAACCCCATGAGCCTCTCAGAGGCCATCGAAAGTGAGAAAAAGTTACGCGAAGAAATTGCGGGTGATCCTAATACATCTCGGTTGATTGATATTGCGCTTCAGTTGGAAGGGCTTTTTCGCCATGCCTCAACCCATGCTGCGGGTGTGGTGATTGGTGATAGACCATTGGATCAGTTGGTGCCGCTATACCGCGACCCACGCTCAGATATGCCCGTGACGCAATATAATATGAAATTTGTTGAGCAAGCGGGACTTGTAAAGTTTGATTTTCTTGGCCTTAAAACGCTCACGGTTCTTAAAAAAGCGATTGAATATATCGCCGATAGGGACATTTCAATCGATCTTGAACAAACACCACTGGATAATAAATCTGCGTTTGAACTTCTTTGTAGCGGACATACGGTCGGTGTATTCCAATTGGAAAGTTCAGGAATGCAAAGTGTATTGATGAACCTTAAGCCTGATATGTTTGAAGATATTATTGCGGTGGTGGCGCTTTATCGTCCAGGTCCTATGGATAACATTCCCCGGTATATCTCTTGTAAACATGGGGAAGAGGATCCAGATTATCTGCATCCTTTGCTCGAAGAAATACTAACAGAAACATATGGCGTAATTATTTATCAAGAACAGGTAATGCAAATCGCGCAAATTTTGGCGGATTATTCGCTTGGTGATGCGGATTTATTGCGCCGTGCAATGGGTAAGAAAATTGCCTCTGAAATGGATAAGCAGCGTGCCCGTTTCCAAGACGGTGCCGATAAAAAAGGCGTCGACCCAAAACAAGCTGCGGGCATTTTTGATCAAGTGGCGAAATTCGCAGGTTACGGCTTTAATAAGAGTCATGCTGCCGCTTATGCGCTTGTTTCTTATCATACGGCTTTCTTAAAAGCGAATTATGCGGTTGAATTTATGGCCGCGATCATGACCCTTGATCTGACCAATACGGATAAACTTCATATTTTTAAACAAGAACTTACCAATTTAGATATTCCGATCTTGCCACCGGATATTAATAAATCACAAGTTGAATTCACAGCTGAAGTTATCGAAGGAGAAAAAGACGAAGAGTGCGTAGGCGGTGCCATGAGCGACGGTAAGCTTAGAGGTGTACGTTACGCACTTGCCGGGCTTAAAAATGTTGGTGCAGCTGCAATGGAAAGTCTCATTGAAGAGCGCAGCAAGAATGGCGATTTCAAAGATATGGATGATTTCTGTAGCCGCGTTGATACAAGACAAATAAACAAACGCGCACTGGAAAATCTGATTAAAGCCGGTGCATTTGATACCATTAATCCTAATCGTGCCCAGCTCCTTCAAGGCGTAGAAATGATGCTGAGGGAAATGAACCTCGCGACACAGGAGCGTAATTCCAATCAAGTCAGTCTATTCGGTGATCAGGTAGAAGAACATACAATCATCTTGCCTGAAGTAAATGACTGGGATTTAATAGAAAAGTTAAAATGTGAAAAAGAAGCCGTTGGCTTTTATCTATCCGCTCATCCACTTGATGCTTATACGACTGTTTTAGCAAGGCAAAAAGTTATCCCAAGCACTGAAATAGCAGAACGTGCAAGCGGTAAAGGCGGGGTCGTGAAGCTCGCGGGCACCATACAAGGTATCCGTAAAATGAAATCCAAGCGCGGTAAGGCTTATGCATTCTTAAGCCTTTCAGATGCGTTTGGTGGATTTGAAGTCACATTATTTTCTGAACTTTTAGAATCCGCAGACGAAATTCTAGAAAGTGGTAATTCCGTTATTATCAACGCAGAAGTTCGCCACAGTGATGATGGTGCATCACGCATTACGGCACAAGGGATTGAAACAATTGATAGTGCCGCTCAGCGAACCGGAACAGGCCTTGATATATATGTGAGGGACGCATCGAACCTTGAGGCGATTAAAGAGATTTTAAGCAACCATCAAAATGGTCGCGGCCGTGTGACCTTTAAAGTGAGTGTAAAACACGAAGACTTCGCCGATTGTGATGTGGATCTTGAACTTAAGGAACGATACAAAATATCACCGGCGATAAGAAATGCTGTTGCCTCACTAAAGGGTGTCATTGAGGCCAAAGAAATTTAAATGAATTCTTCTGCACCTCTTATAGATTCGGCTTCAATCCTAATTATTAGTGATGGTGAAGAGGGGCTTGAGGTTTTGATGGTGAAACGCCATGAGGATATCGCCTTTGCGGGTGGGGCTTACGTTTTTCCGGGCGGCAAAGCGGATCCAGAAGATTATCAATTATCATCACACATCAAATCATTTCCACCAGGTTATAGCGAATTGACCCATACGGCGTTTAGAGAAGTATTTGAAGAAACAGGTTTGATTATCGGTGATCATACGAACGCAGGTGATTACCGTGATGGCTTGTTAAATGGAAGAGTCACATTTTCAGAAATCATAAAAAAGGCGGACATTCATTTTTATATGGATGAAATTGTCCCATTCGCACGATGGGTGACGCCGCGCATATATCCGAAACGTTTTGATACCCGCTTTTTCCTTGCGAGGGCACCAATGGGGCAGGTGGCGACACCAGATGGCACAGAAGCTGTTGAATTAAAATGGGTAAGCCCACTAGAATTCATTAAAGAAAAACGTGAATTGATGATGTTTCCGACCATCATGAATTTAAAATTACTGGCGGAAGCAAAAACGGTCGATGAAGCATTTAGAAAAGCCGCAGCGCGCAAAATCATCACCGTTGAGCCAAAAATTATTGACGGAAAACGTGTCATTGATCCCGCTGCCGGATACGGTGAAGTGGATCAGGATAAGATACATTTGGGTTGAAGAGTAAAATTTGATTTATAAGACAGTTCTTTAAATAGAAACTAAAAAAGTTTAAGCTAAGATATCGTTTCAAATTAAAACACTAAGGGGGATCTATGAGATTTAATTTTTTTAAATTTTTTTACAAAATTACAGTGATAATATTTCAATTAATCTACATTAGTTTTTCAATTAATTATGCAGGGGCTCAAGAAAGGGCTTCAAGTAATAAAAAAAATTGCCCACTAGGTGTATGCAAAGGGGATGCCGCTCTTTCTTTATATAAAGGTAATAAGTTCGCCTTTAATAATTTTTCGGATGGCAAATATTGGGCTAATAACATCCTCTCAGTAAAAGGATTCGATAACCTAGACTTATTCTTAATGCATAGGAATGGCGATATTTCTTATTCGGCAGGGTTTAGTGATGAGACTGGTGTGTGTCTTTTAAGGGTAACTATTCTTGTTAATAGTAATTATAAAATAGAAAATGATAAAATCATGACTGATATCATAATGTCAGAATACGGGGAGCATGATTATATTGAATATATAAACGAATATAAGTTTTTTAAGTGGGAGAATGATGAAAATCTTCAAAAAGCTGGTTTAGAAGCTGTAATTTTAGGATTAGTAAATGATAGTATTAATAAAGAAAATCAAAACAAAATAATGTCATCAATCTTGTATCGTTTTAACAATTTTGAAAATTGTATAATAGAAGAGCCTGATCTTAAGCAAATTATAGGTAAAATAGGAATGAACTAATATTATTATAATAAAGTCTATTGTGTAAAATTCTGAGTAGTAATTTGAAAATAGTTAGGGTTTTAATTTTTTTTTAAAAAAAGTCGTTATTTTCTTCAAAAATCATAAAAAAAGCCTTGATATCTGGGTTGTAGGGGTGTATTACCCGCTTACTTTCACATGCAGGTATTTGTTTATCCCCTACATATTGGGATCGACACACCGGTGTTCTTTAAGAACTCAGCACCTGCAGAGGATTAACCGGAAAAGGAATTTTATTATGGCGATGCCTACATTTACTATGCGCGAGCTTTTGGAAGCTGGCGTTCACTTTGGTCACCAAAAACACCGTTGGAACCCACGTATGGGTGATTACATTTTTGGTGTACGTAACAAAGTACATATCATTAACTTATCAATCACTGTTCCATTACTTCACCGTGCGCTTGAGCAAGTGCGTGACGTTACGGCAGCAGGTGGTCGTGTTTTATTCGTTGGTACTAAACGTCAAGCGTCTGGCCCAATTGCGGAAGCTGCGAAACGTTGTGGTCAATATTATGTAAACCACCGTTGGTTAGGTGGTATGCTTACGAACTGGGAAACAATCTCTAACTCAATTAAACGTCTTAACGTTCTTGATGAGAGACTTTCTGGTGACCTTGCGGGCCTAACGAAGAAAGAAACGCTTCAAATGACACGTGAGCGCGATAAGCTTGAACGTTCACTTGGTGGTATTAAAGAAATGGGCGGTATTCCAAGCGCTATTTTCGTGATTGATACAAACAAAGAAGAACTTGCAATTGCCGAAGCCAAGAAACTTGGTATTCCAGTTGTTGCTGTTTTGGATACAAACTGTAATCCAGAAAATATCGATTTCCCAATCCCGGGTAACGATGATGCGACACGTGCAATTGATCTTTATTGTAATCTTATTGCAGATTCTGTTCTTGAAGGTATCCAGCAAGAACTTTCTTCACAGGGTGTTGATGTTGGTGCGATGGAAGCACCAGTAGAAGAAATCCCGGCTGCTGCTGCGGAAGAAGCACCTGCTGAAGAAGCTCCGGCTGAGGAAACACCTGTGGAAACTCCTGCATCAGAAGAGAAAACTGAAGAATAATCTTCGTAAATATTGATTTTAAAACAAGGAAGAAATGATGGCTCAAATTACTGCCGCTCTTGTTAAAGAACTGCGCGACAAATCTGGCGCAGGTATGATGGATTGTAAAAAGGCCCTTGCCGAAAATGATGGTGACATCGAAGCGTCAATGGACTGGCTACGTCAAAAAGGTATCGCAAAAGCTGAGAAAAAATCTGGCCGTGTGGCTGCAGAAGGTCTTGTGGCTGTTGCATCAAACGGTGCGACTGCTGTTGCGGTTGAAGTTAACTCAGAAACTGACTTTGTTGCCCGAAACGAAGGTTTCCAAGCGCTTGTGAATTCAGTTGCTGGTGTTGCACTTGAAAATGCAGGGGATTTTGATGCCACCAATGCTGCTACTTTCCCTGGTGCATCTCAGTCAGTTGAAGCTGAAATTACAGAGGCTGTTGGTACAATTGGTGAAAATATGACGTTCCGTCGTTCAGTTGGCCTTACGGTTCCAAATGGCGTTGTTTCAACATATATTCATAATGCTGTTGCCCCTAACCAAGGTAAGTTGGCTGTTCTGGTTGCGCTTGAATCTGATGCAGATGCAGGCGTTCTTGAAGCACTCGGAAAACAGCTTGCTATGCATGTTGCGGCCACAAACCCGCAATCAATGACAATTGAAGAAATGGACCCCGCAGCCGTTGAGCGTGAAAAAACTGTTCTAATCGAGCAAGCGCGCGAATCAGGTAAGCCGGATAACATCATTGAAAAAATGATCATTGGCCGCATGAACAAGTTCTATCAAGAAGTTGTTTTTGTTGAGCAAACATTTGTGATTGATGGTGAAACAAAGATCAAAAAAGTTATTGAAAATGCTGCAAAAGATGCTGGCACTGATATTAAACTTACTGGTTATACTAGAATGGAAGTTGGCGAAGGCATTGAAAAAGTAGAAGATGACTTTGCGGCGGAAGTTGCTGCAATGAACAGCTAATAAATAGTTATTTTTCGGGCTCAAATTACGTCTCTGCATTTACTGCTTTTCGTATTTGGGCCCGAACTGTATTTTACGCCGAAAAAAGTTAAAAACATAATGGACATATAGTCCATTTAAGAGCAAAGTACTGTAATTAAAAAAGGGAGAAGTTTTTATGGCCAATGAACCTCAGTATAAACGTGTGCTACTTAAATTGTCCGGGGAAGCTCTAATGGGAGAGCTGGATTACGGAATATCGCCAGATGTAGTAAAAAGAGTTGCTGAGGAAATTAAAGCGGTCGTAGAAATGGGCACACAAGTGTGTCTTGTGGTTGGTGCTGGTAATATCTTTCGTGGTGTAACAGGGGTTGCCAGTGGGTTTGATAGAACATCTGCCGATCATATGGGAATGCTCGCCACTGTGATGAACAGTCTCGCGATGCAAAATGCGCTAGAGCAGAATGGTGTTGATACGCGTGTACAATCAGCCTTCCCAATAGCGTCGGTTTGTGAACCTTATATTCGCCGTAAAGCCATTCGCCATATGGAAAAGGGGCGGGTTGTGGTGTTTGCCGCGGGAACTGGAAACCCATTCTTTACAACCGATAGTGCCGCCGCACTTCGTGCAGCGGAAATGGGGTGCGATGCCATCCTTAAAGGCACACAAGTTGATGGTGTTTATAATGCTGATCCTAAGAAAGATCCAAATGCCGTCAAATATGACACTTTGACATATATGGATGTCTTGAAAAATGATTTAAAAGTGATGGATGCATCAGCAATTTCACTGGCTAGAGAAAACGATATTCCTATTTTGGTCTTTTCTATACATGAGCATGGAAATTTTGCTAATGTCTTGAAAGGGCAAGGGGCACATACTAAGATTTGCAACGCTTAATATTGTTCATCTTAGGGAAATAATTCTATATTATATTTAATTATAAAAATCAGGAGTGATTAAATGTCAACCGAACTGGATCTATCAGATATTAAACGTCGCATGAATGGTGCATTAGAAAGCCTGAAAAGTGAATTTAAAGGTCTTAGAACTGGACGAGCTTCCGTAAATTTATTGGACCCTGTCGTTGTGGACGCATACGGGGCACAAATGCCGATTGCTCAAGTAGGTACGGTTTCAACACCTGAAGCGCGACTTATTAGTGTACATGTTTGGGATAAGGGCCTTGTTTCATCGGTGGAGAAAGCCATTCGTAATTCAGGTATTGGTCTTAACCCTGTAGTTGATGGTGATACTCTTAGAATTCCTATTCCGGAACTTAATGAAGAACGTCGCATTGAATTGACCAAACTCGCAAAAAATTATGCCGAGCAGGCCAAAGTAGCAGTTAGAAATGTGCGTCGTGACGGAATGGAAACCATTAAAACGATGGAAAAGAATGGTGATATCGGTAAAGACGAGCAAAAAGCGCACGAAGACGATGTTCAAAAGCTAACCGATGAAGCAGTTAAAAACATAGATGAAGTGACTGCGGTTAAAGAAGAAGAAATCATGCAGGTTTAATGTTTAATGTTATTGGTAAAAGACGAACAAAAAGCTGACCAGAAAACTGAAGAGGATCGATTGCCGCTTCAGCATGTGGCTATTATCATGGATGGTAATGGTCGCTGGGCAAAGTCTCGTCGTCTTCCCAAATTTGCAGGGCACAAAAAGGGGGCTGATGCTGTTCGTGGTATTGTAGAGGCCTGCTGTGATCTGGATATTAAGTATCTGACATTATACGCTTTTTCATCGGAAAACTGGAACCGCCCTCTCGAAGAAGTCAGTGACTTAATGGGGTTGCTGAAAATATACTTAACCAAAGAAATTGATGAGCTGCACCAAAAGAACATTCGGATTAGTTTTATAGGAAGCAGAAACCGCCTTAGTAAAAATATAATTTCACTAATTGATATGGCGGAAGAAAAAACAAGAAATAATGATAAGTTGCGTTTGACATTAGCGTTAAATTATGGCGGTCAAGAAGAGATAGTCAATGCGACAAAGCAAGTTGCGGAGCAAGTCAAATCTGGCGATTTACAAGTTGAAGATATTGATGAAAAACTATTTGCAAGTCATCTTTATACTGGAGAAATTCCTGAGCCGGATTTAATAATTAGAACCAGCGGCGAACAACGCCTTAGTAATTTCATGCTTTGGCAAGCGGCGTATGCCGAATTTGTATTTCAGGATGTCTTTTGGCCTGATTTTTCAAGAAAACAATTATGTGATGCCATAGACGAATATTACAAACGAGATAGACGCTATGGCGCAAGGCCCTAAAAAAAACCAACTATTGATCCGGGTTTTATCGGCGCTTGTAATGCTTCCGGTAGCGATTTACATCATCATGATTGGTGGATTGCCTTTATTTATTCTGATATCTTTGCTGTCTGTGATAATTCTGTCAGAGTGGAATGGTATTTGTGAAAAGAAACCATTTTCGCTCCTCTTTATCGTTCAGTCAATTTGTACTGTTTTATTATTGCTACAGCTTAAAATGGGTAGCCAATATATGGAGTATGCTTTTGTTAGCAGCATTGTCTCTATCATCGCCGTCGCTTATTTGGTGAATGCAAAAATAGTTTGGGCGATTTTGGGTTTTTTATATACCTTTATTCCTTCTTATTCGGTTTTGCTTATTCAGGAAAATTTTGGATCACTGGTATTGCTTTGGATGATGTTACTTATTTGGGGAATGGATACTGGCGCATATTTCGTTGGTAAAAAAATCGGTGGGCCAAAAATGTCTCCAAAAATCAGCCCAAATAAAACGTGGTCGGGATTAATTGGTGGCACGATTACAGCAATGATTTTGGCATATGTTTTTTACATGTTTGCAGAAGTGCAGAATATAACAATATTTGAGAATGCCTTAATTTTGCTAATATTGAGTGGTTCTTTAGCAATATTGAGCCAAATTGGTGATTTAACGGTGTCGGCTGTAAAAAGACGATATTCGGTAAAAGATTCAGGTTCAATTATTCCTGGGCATGGTGGTGTTATGGACCGTGTTGATGGGATTTTGTTTGTTGCGCCGGCAATTTTATTTATAGCGAGTTTTATGTAATGCTGGTCATAGGATTAAGTATATAATGAATATTAGTATTCGAGAGAAAGACCGTTTCAAGGTTATTGATACGCCCGAACATAAGGATATAACTATTCTTGGTTCTACTGGTTCAATTGGTACCAGTACTCTTGACCTAATTAGCCGCAATCCTGAAAAATATTCTGTTAAAGCTTTAACTGCAAATAGTAATGTAGAAGCGCTAGCGAAACAGGCAATTGCGCATAATGCAGAAATGGCCGTAATTGCGGATCAAGATAAATACTCGGACTTAAAAGAAGCTCTTCATGGGCATAATATTATTGCTGCTGCGGGAAGTGAAGCTTTAAATGAAGCGGCTGATACGTCCGCGGATTGGGTAATGTCTTCAATCGTTGGTGCAGCGGGGCTTAAACCGACTTTAACGGCAATTAGACGAGGGGCGACAATCGCGCTCGCCAATAAAGAGTGCCTAGTATGCGCTGGTGAATTTATGATGCAGCAAGTTGAAGACTGTGGTGCTACGATTTTACCGGTAGATTCAGAGCATAATGCTATATTTCAAATATTTGATTTTGATGAACCAGAGAAAATTGAGAAGGTTACCTTAACAGCATCAGGTGGACCATTTTGGAATAAAGATATTGCTGATATGCAATATATTACGCCGGTAGAAGCTATTAAACATCCAAATTGGTCTATGGGAGTTAAGATATCAGTTGATAGCGCTACGATGATGAATAAAGGTCTCGAGTTGATTGAAGCTTACTATATGTTCCCTATTGAAAAAGAACAGTTAGATATAATTATCCATCCTGAGTCTATCATTCATAGTATGGTTTCATATATTGATGGATCGGTCTTGGCTCAACTTGGTACGCCAGATATGCGCACACCTATTTCATACACTTTAGGGTGGCCGCATAGAATGAATGCGCCGTCTAAAAAATTAGATTTAACAGAAATAGGGCAACTGAATTTTATTAGGCCAGATAAAGTTAAATTTCCGGCAATTAATATTACGCGAGAAGTGTTGCAAAAAGGAGGAAGTGCGCCTACTATCCTCAACGCTTCCAATGAAATAGCTGTTAAGGCTTTTCTTGAAGGTCAAATTGATTTCTTGGATATCACGAAAGTTGTAGAGAAAGCCTTGGATACTATTAAAATTCATCAAATGACTTGTCTAAATGATGTACATGATGTCGATGAGAATACAAGAATAGTAACTGGTGAAATAGTTGAAGGATTAAAGAAATAATATGGAAGCTCTTCTATCATATGGTCAAATGATTGCGTCATTTTTATTCGTATTGACTGTGCTCGTGTTTGTTCATGAATGGGGGCATTATATTATTGCTCGTATAAATGGTGTTCGGGTTGAGGTTTTTTCTGTTGGGTTTGGTCCTGAAATTTGGGGTTTTAATGATAAAAACGGAACAAGATGGAAGATAAGTTGGATACCGCTTGGTGGATACGTAAAGTTTTTTGGTGATGCTTCCGAAGCGAGTACCCCAGATGCTGCAATAAACGAGATGAGTGACGAAGAGAAAGAAGTATCTTTTCATCATAAAAATTTAGCGCAAAAGGCCGCGATTGTATTTGCTGGTCCTGCGGTCAACTTTTTATTTGCAATATTAATTATTGCAGGTCTTTATTTTACCTATGGAAGAATGGAATTAGCCCCCGTTGTAGGCGATGTTTTAGAAGGCGGTGCAGCAAAAGAGGCTGGCATTGAAGCAGGTGATAGAATTGTTTCAATTGATGGTGAAGAAATTGAAACTTTTATGGATATTAGAGAGCATTTATTATTCAAAGTTGAAGATGCTGTGACTGTCGCCGTTTTAAGAGATGGTCAAACCATCAACTTAAACTTTAATCTTGGTATGGTTGAAGATGAAGATATCCTGGGACAACCTACTAAAGTTAGACAAATCGGTATCCGCAGCAGTATAAATCCAGAAGATAGAGTTTTAGTTCAATATGGACTATTTTCGGCACTTTGGAATGCGACCATAGCTACCAAAGATTTGACCATGAGAAATTTACAAGGCCTAGGCCAAATCATTGTAGGAAAAAGGTCCGCGCAAGAATTAAGTGGTCCAATTACTATTGCTCGTGTAGCAGGTAAAACGGCTGAACATGGATTAACGTCATTGATAAACTTTATGGCACTAATTTCTATAGGGTTAGGGATGGTAAATTTATTCCCAATTCCAATGCTTGATGGTGGACATTTGCTTTATTATGCGATAGAGGCCGTAAGAAGAAAAAAAATGAGCGCTCAAGCGCAAGAATTTGGTTTTAAGATTGGTGCACTTGTTGTATTAAGTTTGATGATATTTGCAACGTTTAATGACATATTAAAAATTGATTAAAGTGTAACGTATAAATTTATAAATTAAGGTAATATTTGTGGGTACTAAGAAAAAAATATTTGTTTATTTGCATGTTGTAGTGTTGCTAACTATTACACAGATATTTTTGCCATCAATTGCTATTGCTCAATCTGCATCCATTACGGGTCCTGTTATAAATAGGCTTGAAATTGTTGGTAATCAACGTATCGAAGAATCAACAATTGAATCTTATTTGTTATTAAATATTGGCGATAATTATAATGATCAACTTAGTGATGCATCCTTAAAAAGACTATTTAATACAGGGCTATTTTCAGATGTCGATGTTGGCCGACGAGGTGATACGCTCGTAGTTGAAGTCGTTGAAAACCCAATTATCAACCGCATTGTATTTGAAGGCAACAAATATAAAGATGATGATGATATATACGAAGAAATACAGCTTCGCCCCCGTATTGTTTTTTCTCGCGCGAAAGTTAGAGCAGATGTTCAAAGAATCTTAGAAATTTATCGCCGAGGCGGGCGGTTTGCAGCATCGATTGAGCCAAAGGTAATTCAGTTAGAACAAAATCGTGTTAATCTAGTTTTTGAAATTTCTGAGGGTGCGAAAAGTACAATTGGTAAAATTAACTTTCTGGGTAATAAAGTATTCAATAATGATATATTAAGGAGCAAAGTAGCGACGAAAGAAAGCCGTTGGTGGAAGTTTCTTGCCTCTGAAGATACTTATGATCCAGACCGTTTAAATTATGACAAACAATTATTAAGAGACTTTTATCGTGAACAGGGGTACGCCGATTTTCGAGTTACTTCTGCTGTAGCTGAACTATCTCCTGATAAACAATATTTTTATATTAATATTTCAGTTGAAGAAGGTGAATTATATAATTTCGGCAATATTACAGTTGAAAGTGAAATTGAGGAATTGGACGGAGAGATTCTAAAACAGCTTGTTTATACAAAAACAGGCGATATTTTTGACTCTTCGGCGATAGACGATTCTGTAGAATCATTAACGAATGTTGCTGGTCTTCGAGGCTATGCATTTATTGATATCAGACCTCAAGTAAGACGAAATCGTGCGGATAGAACAGTTGATATAACTTTTATCATTAATGAAACTCCGAGAGTTTATGTTGAAGAAGTTAAAATTATTAATAATGTAAGAACTCACGATAGAGTTATTAGGCGCGAGGTTCAATTAGTAGAAGGTGATGCGTACAACTCTGCGAGACTTAACCGGTCGGAGATTCGTGTGCAATCATTGCAATTCTTCCAAGATGTTGAGATTGAACAAATTGAAGGAACGCAAGCAGATAGATCGATTTTAGAAATCACAGTCGAAGAACAGCCGACAGGCGAATTATCAGCTGGCCTCGGATATTCAAGTTTTGAAGGGCTAATTGTTAACTTTAGCATAGGTGATAGAAACTTAGTCGGTAAAGGACAGCAATATAGAGCAAGTGCACAATTATCAAAACGAAGAAAACAAGTAGATTTGAGTTTTACGGAACCATATTTTCTAGGTCGTAGGCTAGCGGCTGGAGTTGATCTTTTTATTAGAGATACAAATTTTATTGAAAGTGGGTATCAGCAAAGAAGTGTCGGTACTTCAATTCGAACAGGATTTCCAATTACAGAATATGTGATTATGAATGTATCCTATAACTTAATACAAGATAGGGTCGTAACGCGCTTTTTCTCAGACAACCCTTATTTAACAGATAACTCGGGTGAATTTTTAACGTCCTCAATAAGATATGGACTAACTTATAATTCATTAGATAATCAACAAAAACCAAATAGAGGGCAGTTAGTTTCTGTAAGTCAAGAGGTTGCCGGATTAGGTGGAAATCAAAAGTTTCTTAGAACGAGAGGTAGTTATGATTATTTCTATCCAATTTATAAATTTTGGATATTCAACCTTTCTGCTGAAGGAGGGCACATAGAAGGCCTAGGAAGAACGATTAGGCTTAATAATAGATTTTTCCTTGGAAACCCTCAAATGAGAGGTTTCAATGAAGCAGGTGTTGGACCACGTGAATATAATGGAACTAATACGGAGTTTTTCCGAGGCTTTAATATTGGTGGTAACACTTATTATAAAGCGACAGCAGAACTCTTTATTCCATTGGGAGGTGGTGCAAGAGACTTAGGTATCGAGGCTAGTATCTATACGGACGTGGGTGCGGTATTTAATGTTGATGCAGAAGAAACCTTGATATCACCTGCAGGTGTGGTATATACGTTGCTCGGAAATAATGCGAGACCGAGGGTTTCTTTAGGGATTGGCCTCTCATGGCAATCACCATTCGGGCCATTTAGAATTGACTTGGCCAGAGCAATTAAAAACCAACGAGGCGACGAAACGGAATTTTTCCAATTTAATGTCGGAACGAGATTTTAATATGAAGAAAATGATGAATATGAAATATTTTTATAGTGCAGTAATAGCTTTAATATCAGTTATAGGAATTAATAGCCTTGCTAATGCTCAAGCTATTCCTGCTGCCAAAATTGCTGTTGTTGATAATAGGTTAATTGTAACGACGGCTGCAGTTGCTGTTGATATTAACAGACAAGTTGCTCAAATTCAGGCAGAAATGCAGACGGAATTACAGACTAAAGGTAATGCTCTTCGGGCAGAAGAAGAAAGTCTTAAAGGACAAAGCGCAATTATGCCTCAAGAAGCGTATAATCAAAAAGCGCAAGAATTTCAACAAAAGGCAGTTGAGTATCAACGTGAAGTACAAATCAAACGCCAACAGTTGGAAATTGCAATTGCAAATGCTAATGCGGAAATTGAGCGTGCTTTAAAACCTATATTGCAAAAGGTATTGCAGGATACTGGCGCAACCATCCTGATAGAAAAAGGTTTTGTATTAGAGCAAGCGCCAGGTTTGGATGTAACGACGCGTGTTATTGAGCAACTTGATTTAGCTATGCCGTCAACGACTGTTGCTTTACCTGAAGTTCCAGAAGCTGCTGCTGCGCCCGTGGCTGCGCCAGCAAACTAAACATAAATATTTTTTAAAAAGCCTGCTATTTTCGATAGCAGGCTTTTTTTATAATTTTCTTTCAAATATTTTCAGTATTATTATACTGAAACAGCAAAATTATTATAGGAATGATTATGACAGAAGATGTAGAAAAGTTGGATGATATTGATATCAATCGAATTAAGGAATTAATTCCACATCGCTATCCTATGTTACTTGTTGATAAACTTTGTGATATCCATAAAGGTGATAAAGCAGTAGGTAAAAAAGGCGTAACAATTAATGAACCTTTCTTTCAAGGGCATTTTCCTGAAAAACCAGTTATGCCAGGCGTCCTTATTGTCGAAGCGATGGCACAGTCTGCAGCTGCTCTTGTTATGCTTAGCTTGGGTGAAGAGGCAGAAGGTAAGCTTGTCTATTTCATGTCTATTGACGCGGTAAAGTTTAGAAAACCTGTAAAACCTGGTGATATGCTAGAGCTTCATGTGAAAAAAGAACAGAACCGCCGTAATATCTGGAAATTTTCTGGTAAGGGTATTGTTGATGGCCAAGTGGTTGCCGAAGCAAGTTTTAAAGCAATGATTGCGACCTAATTTATGTCAAACGAATATAGATTACTCCATACCATGATCAGAGTGAGAGATTTGGATAAATCTATCTCATTCTATTGTGATCATCTCGGGATGGATTTATTAAGACGCAAAGATTATCCATCGGGGAAATTCACACTTGCATTTTTAGGTTATGGACCAGAAGAAAGTAATACAGTTATAGAGCTTACTTTCAATTGGGGGCAGGATGAAGGTTATGATTTGGGAAATGCCTTTGGTCATTTGGCAATTGGTGTTCCGGATATCTATCAAACTTGTGAAGGGCTTGAGAAGTTAGGTGTTGAAATACCAAGACTGCCAGGTCCAATGAAACATGGAACCACTGTGATTGCTTTTGTCAAAGATCCGGATGGCTATATGATAGAATTAATCGAAAAGAAATAAAAAAACCGGCTTCAATGAGCCGGTTTTCTTTTATGATATTAAGTCGTTACTAACGTTTATCTACATCAATGTAATTACGCTCGGTTTCACCGATAAATAATTGACGTGGACGACCAATTTTCTGTGTTGGGTCTTCAATCATCTCACCCCATTGTGAAATCCATCCAACAGTACGTGCTAAGGCAAATAATACTGTAAACATTGATGTTGGGAAGCCCATCGCTTTAAGAATAATACCTGAATAGAAGTCAACATTCGGGTATAGTTTCTTTTCAACAAAATATGGGTCTTCTAACGCAATGCGCTCTAGCTCTTTTGCAACGTCAAGAAGCGTGTCATTAACGCCCAACTCTTCAAGTACATCATGTGCGGCTTGTTGAAGTACTTTTGCACGCGGATCAAAGTTTTTATAAACGCGGTGACCAAAGCCCATAAGACGGAAAGGATCATTTTTATCTTTCGCCTTATTAATATATTCTGGAATATTATCAACTGATCCAATTTCACTAAGCATATTTAAGCAAGCCTCGTTTGCACCACCATGAGCAGGGCCCCAAAGTGAAGCAATACCCGCAGCGATACATGCAAATGGATTTGCACCAGATGAACCCGCAAGACGAACTGTTGATGTTGAAGCATTTTGTTCATGATCAGCATGAAGGATAAAGATTTTATCCATGGCATCCGCTAAAGTTTTACTTACATTATAATCTTCGCAGTTTGGAACCCCAAACGTCATATAGAGAAAGTTTTCAGCATAATTAAGATCATTACGAGGATAAACAAAAGGTTGACCAATTGAATATTTATAAGTCATAGCCGCAATAGTCGGTATCTTAGCAATCAAACGGTTCGAAGCAACGCGACGTTGCTGAGGATCCGTAATATCAGTGCTATCGTGATAAAATGCTGACATCGCACCAACGACACCACACATAATCGCCATTGGATGAGCGTCTCTGCGAAAACCACCAAAGAAACGAACCAATTGCTCATGAACCATTGTGTGATAGGTAATAGCTTTCTTAAATTCTTTATCTTGATCAGCAGTTGGTAGTTCACCATTTAAAAGCAGATACGCAACTTCAAGAAAGTCGCTTTTTTCAGCTAGTTGTTCAATAGGGTAACCACGATATAAAAGTTCACCTTTACCGCCATCAATATATGTTATTGAACTTTCGCAGCTTGCGGTTGATGTGAAACCGGGGTCAAAGGTGAACATATCGGTTTCAGCATATAATTTACTGATGTCGAGCACATCTGGTCCTGAAGATCCAGCATATATTGGCAGTTCATAGTTTTTCCCACGTACTGTTAACGTAGCTGTATCACCCGTAACTGTTTTTTCGTATTTATTTGTCATATGTCTCCATCCTTCTTATCTTAATATCGCTCTGATGAACTTCGTCATCAAAAAAGCATCTAATTTACGTTCTTATACTCTCAAAATATTAAAGAAATTGTTTATTTTTTGTGAAAATAACAAATTCCTATATTTGGTCCTTGATCCTAAACAAACTTTCGTCTTTTCCTAACCAATCAAGGACTTCTGAAATGCCTGGGGATACATTACTCCCTGTTAACGCGGCTCTTAATGGCTGCGCGACTTTTCCAAACCCTACTTCTTCGCGTTCAACAAATTCTTCAATAGCAGTTTGCAGCGCATCTCTATTCCAACTTTCTACGGTATTTAAATCATCATGGATTTTCTTCAAAATGACTTTTGAATCATCATTGAGTGCTTTTGCCGCTTTTGGAATTACGTCTAATGGGCGTTTCGCAAAAAGAAACTTAGCACTATCTGCTAAATCTATTAAATTCTTTGCACGATTTTTAAGCTCACCAATAGCGTTCTTTAATACGCCAATTTCTTGCTCACTTATAGATTTATCTAATTTTTCTTCTAGAAACGGTAAGCAGCCTATTGCAAGTGTATCATCATTTGCTGTTTCGCGCATGTAAATACCGTTCAAATTTTCAAGTTTAGTAAAATCAAAACGGGAAGGTGATCTTCCAACACCATCTAAATCAAACCATTCGATAGCCTGAGTTTCCGAAATCACTTCTTCGTCACCATGAGCCCAACCTAGTCTTAAAAGATAATTTTTAAGAGCATCTGGTAAATATCCCATATCACGATAAGCATCCACGCCTAGTGCACCGTGTCTTTTTGAAAGCTTCGCCCCATCTGCACCATGAATAAGTGGTATATGAGCATATTCAGGTAACGGCCAGCCAATAGCATTGATGAGTTGAGCTTGTCTTGCAGCATTGGTTAAATGATCGTCGCCGCGAATAACATGGGTAACACCCATATCATAATCATCTACGACGACTGATAACATATAGGTTGGTGTTCCATCGGCGCGCAATAAGATCATATCATCCAATTGTTCATTTTGTGTAGTCACATCACCTTGAACATGATCTTTGATGACAATTTCACCATCTTTTGGCGCTTTGAAACGGATGACAGGATCAATTCCCTCAGGGGCTTCTGATGGATTACGCTCTCTCCAGCGTCCATCATAACCAAGTGAGCGGCCCTCTGCCTTTGCCTTTTCGCGCATTTCAGCTAGTTCTTCTTTAGAGCAATAGCATTTATAGGCTTTTCCCTCTTTTAAAAGCTGATGTGCGACTTCTGCATGGCGTTCACGGTTTTCATATTGAAAAACAACATCATTATCTGCATTGAGACCAAGCCAATTAAGGCCATCAAAAATTGCTTCTACCGCTTCTGGTGTTGATCTCTTACGATCAGTATCTTCCACACGGATACGGAATTCACCACCATGATGGCGGGTAAATAGCCAATTAAATAATGCCGTTCTCGCACCGCCGATATGTAAAAAACCCGTCGGCGAGGGGGCAAATCGTGTCACTACTTTCTTCATTTTAACGCTCATGAAGCTCCATTTAGGATTAAATATTGATTTTTTGCAGCAATTTGATTGAAATGTATGCGAAATACATAAATGATATAAATGTCATCACTGCTTGATTTTGTTGGACTTTTACTAACAATAATTGACGGAAAATGGAAGCTTTTTATTTATAAAAGTTAATTTTTTGTAGGGGGAGCAAAAGAATCTTATCTTATATTGAAAAATTAAAATCGTCTTTCTTTTTGGAATATGAGCAATATATTCTAACAGTACCAATTCTTTTAGCATGTGGTATTGGTTTTTATTTCTCTGGGAATAATCAGTTTTCAATAATGCATGCAGCAATTTTAGCAAGTGTAACATTATGCAGTGCAATATTAATTCGAAAAAAGTTTCCTTTTATCAAATACATATTATTGGCTAGCTTTTTTATTATTTTGGGTTATGTGATTTCTGGATATCGAATTTATTCTGTTGCAACCGAAACATTAGATAAAGAGATAAGACCAACTAATATCACCGCAACTGTCGAACGTGTGCATCTATATGAAGATGGAAAAATAAGATTAACGCTTAAAGATGCTGAAATAAGAGGGGTTAAACCCTTGAGCTTAGTAAATGTCAGGGTAAATAAATTTAGTGATATGCCTTATCCTGGAGATAAAATTAAAATTCGCGCGGGGCTCATGCCACCACCTGGCCCAAGTATGCCGGGTGATTATGATTATGGCCGGCAAGTTTGGTTTCAAGGGTTAAGCGCCGTCGGTTACGCCGTTACTGAACTTGAAATTACCAAGTAAAATGAAGGATTTAGCCGTTCCTATAATTCACTTCGTCAAAGAATGACGGAACGGATAAAAACAAACCTTTCCGGTGAAACGGGAACTTTGGCAGCAGCACTCATTACAGGAATTCGTAGTGGAATGCCGGAAAAATTAGCTGAAGCGATGCGTAACGCTGGGTTAGCTCATTTACTTGCGATATCCGGTTTACATATGGGACTTTTGTGTGGCGTTGTATTTTTTTCTTCTCGTTTGTTACTCAGTTTATCACCACGATTAGCTTTAAAATATCCTATAAAAAAATGGGCCGCATTTATAGCCGCATTTGCGGGGTTAGGGTATTTGTTTATCAGCGGTGCTTCAATTCCGACCATTCGTGCTTTTATCATGGTTATAATCGTATTCTTAGGTGTATTAACCGACCGTAAAGCCATTTCATTAAGATTGGTTGCGATAGCAGCTATATTCATCCTTGTAACCACCCCTGAGGCACTGGTTGGGGCTAGTTTTCAAATGTCATTTGCTGCCGTTGTTGCGCTCGTGATTGTTTTTGAGCGCTTCGGCAATGATTTCATGAATAAATTTCGCGGTGATAATGGATTTTCGCAAAAGGTAAAATATTTTATCATCGGCAGTTTATTTACATCACTGATCGCTGAAATCGCCATTGCGCCATTTGCGCTTTATCATTTCAATAAAGTTGTTCTTTATGGGCTTCTTGCAAATTTAATTGCTATGCCTGTTATGGGGTCGTGGGTGATGCCTTGGATTGTGGTAACATTGGTTTTAATGCCATTTGGCCTTGAATGGCTCGCTTTAGAGCCAATGTCATGGGGGCTTGAAATAATCATGGCTGTTGCATATTGGGTGTCAAGCCTTCCTGGTGCGACATTAGAAATCCCGGCAATAGATATTAAGGCCTTAGTATTTCTTGTTATTGGCGCGTTATGTTAGGTATATGGATTTTAAATTGGCGTTTTCTGGGCGTTCCTGTCATGCTTAGTGGTCTTTATTTTGCTATTGAGTATAAACAACCTGATATCCTAATTGATAATGCCGGAAAGACAATTGCAATCCTTGGGGATGATAATTCACTTAGCCTTAGCCGAATGAATGGTAGCAGAATTGTAAAAGACCGCTGGCGGCAACGATATGGACTTTCAGAATTAGAGCGTTGGCAATATGAAAGTTTTACACCTGATCAAGCAGCAGGTAGGGAATTAAGTTGTGACAGGTTTAGTTGTCTTTACCGTCCGGAAAATTCAGATTTATTGATATCATTGGTTCAAGACGAACAAGCCCTTCTAGAAGATTGCGCAAATGCAGATGTAATCGTCAGTCTAGTGCCGGTTGAAATAAATTGTCCCGCGAAACTGGTTCTTGATAGATGGGATTTTTATAATAATGGTGGATATGCCATATGGTTGCCTGAAGACCCCATTAAACAAATAAAGTTCAAGAGTGTTAAAGAAGCACGTGGAAATTTTCCTTGGGTGAATTAAAAGTTATTGTGCTTCTTCTTCTTCGGGTATTTCTTCACTGCGAATTTTCGCTATAAGCTCTTTAGCATTTTGTCTAGATCGCTTACTAAAGCCTATAGTCCCTCGTTTGCTAGCCATTGTAATAGGTATCCATTCGATCAAATCTTGCTTTTTAACAAATTGATTGTAAATGGGAAGGGCCTCTTCTTTGGTGTAACTTAAATTTCTTCCAAGTTCAGAATATTTCGGCCCTAATAGGCCCGCAGTGCGTTTTTGATATTCGATTTCCGCATCAATACGCGTGTGACTAAAATTTTCACTTACTTCTATAAAGTCGTAATAATCAACAATTTCATTACGCAGCTCTTCATCTTTAATAAGTTCAAGGTTACCGCTGAATTTAATTTCTTAGATGGTATTGTTGCTTACATTGACAACTAAGGAAGAACCTACAAAAGCAAGGGAAGTTATAAACCTGGTTGGATCTTCGTTCACCAACTCATTGTTTTCTATTGTATTAAGAAGAAATTGACCATTTTCAAAATTTCTTTCGTTCATGCTAATAACATTATCGAAAAAACGAATATCCTGCTCTAATTCGCCTGCGATACGTTGAAGATAGCTTTCCCCTTTTTCAATACTCTTACGGTTCTCATTCCAGTCGTTCAGCTGAAAACCAAGATAAACACCAAAAATCACCACTAACATATCAAGAGCTACGGCAAACCAATTTTGGTCTTCTAAATGTTTAGTAATACGTCTAATTAACATAAGTTTATCCTTGCTCTGCTACTGAGAAGTAATCGTAATATTCACTGTCCATGCCTTTGTCAAAGCGCTCAATACATACATCAAGGACATAAGGGCGACCATTTTTCATTTCGACGCGGCACCGTTCAATGGCCTTTTTTAAGTCATCCGGATTTTCTACCCGTTCACCTTTAATACCGTAACTTTCGGCCATCGTGGCATATTGTATATCGGGATGCTTTAAGTTTACACCGATATAATTGCCTGTTTCGGATGACCTGCCACGGTAGAAGTTTTGTGCTTTTCGGTTTGCTGCATATTCACCATTATTGAAAATAACGATTCCGATTGGAACATCATACCGTGAAGCGCTCCAAAGAGCCTGTGATCCAAAGTTAAAGGCGCCATCTCCTGTGAAACACCAGGTTTCTTTATCGGGGCGTCCCATTTTAATGCCTATGCTAGCCGCTAGCCCCCATCCCAGAACACCTGAATTGGTGGCATGGTTATAGCGGCGTTTTTCGAACGGTTTATTATGATCAATTTTGAAATAATCCCATAAATGATATTTAGATAAGATCAATTCAGTGGTGATTAATGCATCATCCGCAATTTGTGCATCAAGTTCGCGCATAAGGCGTGATGTTGAAATAGGGCGCCAGTCATGTTCAAGCGCTGCTTTTTCATCCATTTGAAGTCGTCTGTTTTTATAATATGTGTGAACCCATATATCGTCTTCACCTTTAATTCCGCGCTCTTTTAAATTTTTAAGTACGGCTCTCGCCGTTGATTTAACACTGGCAACATTGGCAATATCTACGGGATAGTTACGTCCGACTTCTGACCCCGCGAGACTGGTATGGATGATTTTTGCATCACGTTTAACCCACGGTACTGGTGATTTATTGACAACTTTAAACATATGACCACCAAGAGCCCAAAAACAATCTATAGAACCAGCAAGTTCTTTATCAATTCCAAAATTTCCACAAAAATGCGGATGTGTATTTGGATAGACGCATGGCATACGCGCCCCAAGGCTGACACCAGCACCAACCAGTTCCGCTATTTCCATAACTTCAGCACTTACTTCATGGCGAACACAATCGTCATCTAAAAAAAGCATGGGTCTTTCTGCTTCAATTAGAAAATCCGCTATGCGATTTACATCTTCGTTTTTTGGGGCAACATCCTTACTGACCATTGAACGGGAACGTGGAATAATTTCAGCTTTCTCGACATTAGTTTCCCAGTGATCTTTAGAAAAGGTGAGAAAAGTTGGTCCACCGGGCGGCGCTTCTGAAAGCATAAAAGCGCGACGAAGCGTTTCAGTAATTGTACTAGCGGAGGTCACATCCCATGTCCACTGAGCATATTCACTAGGCAGTTTATGAAGATTAGGTGCTTCAAGGAAGCCGTTACTTCCTCTATATTCAGTTGTTTGACGCCCAGCGGTAACCACAACAGGTGTACGGTCCCTATAGCAACTTACCATTTGCCCTAGCGCATAAGCTGCTCCTGCTACAGAGTGAAGATTTACGATTGAAGTTTTTCCAGTTGCTCGACTATATCCATCTGCCATTGCCATAGCGGCGTTTTCATGGATACAAGTGACATAATTTAAATTGTCGCGATCAACAAGCGCATCCAAGAACCCCACTTCTTCAGAACCCGCAAGTCCGAAAATATATGGCACGTCCCACTCAATGAGAAATTCCGCCATAAGTTCACCGCCGGTTAAGTTATTTTTAAAAATACTTTTTTCTGGTGTATCGCCGATTGAAGAAGCACTTACGGAAGGGATTGATAGTGAACTCGCTATGGTACCAGCTCCAATGCTAGAAACGCCAACATTTCTTAACTTGGTCATAAAAGTTCGTCTATCGATTTTATTATCAACGAAAAGTTTTGCTTCTTTGAACATTTATCTCTCCCTGATAATCATGGTAATCAGAAAAGAATAAAGATCAAGTCATAACAGTTATTGTCGTTTTCAAAAATGATTTAGGTATTACTCAACTCGTTTCCAAATCATACGGGCGCCGGGTGAATTATAAATATGAAGATGAGTTTCACCGACATCATAGTGACGATTTACGACAACATCTTTATATTTATCAACAAGATGTCCATACCGATTATAGGTGACAGTTTTTGTAGCAGTATCGATGTTATATTCCCCAAAATAAGCCGAATACCCATTTTCAATTTCACCGTTGGCATTTATTTCTTCATTCATGCGATCCGAACTTACCATTTGAACATGCATGATGCCTGATTTTGTAAATACGATGCTACCGATCAGTGTTGTATCTTCGATAACCAATTATTCCCAAGTTTTTTGTTCATTTTGAACTTCAAATTTTACCATTTCCCACGCGCCAACAATTAATTCTTTATCGTTGGCATAAGCATTAATCGATAAAAAGACGGTAATCATAAATGTTAAGATGCGCATGGTATTCCTTAAATGGTTTCAATTAAAATTTACGGGGTGTTGGGTTATTGCTTTTTTTTCGGTATTGTCGTGTGCCGGGTTTTCCTAGAGTTGAACGACCTTCTGGCTTTGGTCCGATATGTCGTGCCATTGGGTCAAAGTCGAGGCCAAGTTCCTTTTCTTCAAGTCTTTTGATCTCATCTCGTAATCTTGCTGCTTCTTCAAATTCGAGGTTTCCTGCGGCCTCAAGCATAGTTTTTTCAAGTCCTTCGATATATGAGCGCAAGTTATGGCCGACCAGATTGTTGGTATCAGAGGCATCAAGATCAACGGTAACATGATCGCCTTCCGCGGTGTCACCGATAACATCGCCGATAGATTTTTTGATGCTTTCAGGAGTTATGCCATGCTCGATGTTATAGGCTTCTTGAATGGCGCGACGACGATCCGTTTCCGCTAGGGCCGCGTTAATACTGTTTGTGCGTTTGTCGGCATAAAGAATAACCTTACTATCAACATTACGCGCGGCCCGACCGATGGTTTGTATAAGTGAAGTTGTAGAGCGCAAGAAACCTTCTTTATCAGCGTCAAGTATCGCAACAAGTCCTGTTTCAGGAATATCTAAGCCTTCGCGAAGTAGGTTAATACCAATAAGTATATCAAATACCCCTAAGCGTAAATCGCGGATGATTTCAATGCGTTCAAGTGTATCGATATCTGAATGCATGTATCGGACTTTTAAGCCGCTATCGTGCATATATTCAGATAAATCTTCCGCCATGCGTTTGGTTAGGGTTGTAACCAAAACACGATGACCATTTTTAATTACATCTTGAACTGCATGAAGTAGATCGTCTACTTGGCTTTCGACGGGGCGTATTTCGACAGGTGGGTCAATAAGTCCGGTTGGTCGAATAACTTGTTCAACATATTCGCCTCCGGTCTGTTCCAATTCCCATGGGCCTGGTGTCGCTGAAACATAAATGGATTGTGGTCTAAAATAATCCCATTCTTTAAATTTAAGCGGCCTATTATCAAGGCAGCTTGGAAGTCTAAAGCCGAATTCAGAAAGGGTGCTTTTTCGGGCATAATCCCCCCGTGACATTCCACCGATTTGCGGAACGCTCACGTGACTTTCATCCATGAAAAGAAGCATATTTTCAGGCAAATATTCAAATAATGTGGGTGGTGCCTCAAATGGGGCGCGCCCCGTTAGATGGCGACTATAATTTTCAATACCGGCACAAATTCCCGTCGCGGCTAGCATCTCAAGATCAAACTTGGTTCTTTGTTCAAGTCTTGCCGCTTCTAGAATTTTACCTTGTTGTTCATAAAGTTTAAGTGTTTGATCAAGTTCGGCTTTGATTGTTTTTATCGCTTGATCCATACTAGGGCCGGGGGTTACATAATGGCTGTTCGCGTAAACTTTGACGGATTTTAATTCTTCAATTTTCTCACCCGTTAGCGGGTCAAATTGTGTGATTCTTTCAAGTTCATCACCAAAGAAATCAAGCTTCCATGCGCGGTCTTCGAAATGGCTTGGGAAAATTTCAATAACATCGCCACGCACACGGAATGATCCGCGAGTAAAGGCCATATCATTTCGTTTATATTGAAGTTCCACCAAATCGCGTAGGAGGTCGCGTTGGTCATAAAGCATCCCTTGTTCAAGGGAGATCGTCATTTGCAAATACGTTTCAGCAGCACCCATACCATAAATACATGAGACACTAGCCACAATAATTACATCATCGCGCTCAAATAAGGCGCGTGTCGCTGCATGGCGCATGCGGTCAATGCTTTCATTAATGCTCGCGTCTTTCTCTATAAAAGTATCAGACCGTGGGACATAGGCCTCTGGTTGATAGTAATCATAATAGGAAACGAAATATTCGACAGAATTATTAGGAAAAAAACTTTTCATTTCGCCGTAAAGCTGTGCGGCTAATGTTTTGTTATGGGCCATAATCAGGGCAGGGCGCTGGGTACCCTCAATGATTTTAGCCATAGTATATGTTTTACCGGAACCAGTAACACCAAGCAGTACCTGATCCGTAAGACCGTCATTTAACCCTTCAGTAAGCGCGGATATTGCCTTAGGCTGATCGCCGCTTGGGGTAAACTCACTTTCAATCTTAAATTTTATGCCGCCTTCCGTTTTTTTAGGACGGTCGTAATATTCACGCGGTTTTAAGAGAGTGGGGGATGATTCATCGTAACCTTTTTTCATGTTCTTAATATGTGATTATTTGTGATCATTTGCAAACATTAGATTGCAAAAAAAGCGACCTTCACTTAGTTTTGACAAATAGATTACTTGATTCAAATGAATGGATAAAAAAATGGCGTTTATATCGGATACATTAGGACGAATTAAACCTTCCCCGACGATCGCAGTTGGTGCAAAAGCGGCGGAATTAAAAGCGGCGGGACGAGACATCATTGCGCTTGGTGCAGGGGAACCTGATTTTGATACCATTGATTATGTGAAAGAAGCAGCGATTAAAGCCATAAATGATGGGCAAACCAAATATACGATAGTTGATGGTACCCCTGAATTAAAAGATGCGATAATTGAAAAGTTTAAACGCGATAATGGACTTGATTATAAACGCGAAAACATATCTGTTAATAGTGGCGGTAAACATACAATTTATAATGCATTTATGGCCACCTTAAATCCGGGAGATGAAGTCATTATTCCGGCTCCATACTGGGTTTCTTACCCTGATATGGTGATGTTAGCAGGTGGAACCCCCGTAATTATTGAAGCTGGCATTGATAATAATTTTAAAATTACAGCTGATCAGTTAGATGCGGCTATTACGGACAAAACCAAATGGGTAATGGTTAATTCGCCATCCAATCCTACGGGTGCAGCTTATTCCGCATCTGAAATGAAAAATTTGACGGATGTATTGGTTAAATATCCGCATGTATGGGTGTTCGCTGATGATATCTATGAGCATATTGTATATGACGATTTTGAATTTATCACACCTGTTATGGTCGAGCCAAGTTTAAAAAACCGTACACTCACCATGAACGGAATGGCAAAAGCATACGCCATGACAGGATGGCGTATTGGATTTGCCGGTGGCCCAGTTGAATTGATCAATGCCATGAGAAAAGTACAATCGCAAAGCACATCCAATCCTTGTTCAATTTCTCAGGCTGCATCGGTTGCAGCATTAACGGGCGACCAAGGGTATTTGAAAATACGTGCGGAAGCATTTAAAACGAGACGTGATCTTGTCGTTAAAATGATTAACGATGTACCAGGTCTGGAATGTCCAACACCCGAAGGTGCTTTTTATGTCTACCCGAGCTGCCAAGGACTTATGGGTAAGAAAACACCTGATGGAAAGACTTTAAAAAGTGATTTTGATGTTTCAACGTACTTACTTGAAAGTGTTGGTGTTGCGGTTGTTCACGGCGAAGCATTTGGGCTTTCTCCATATTTCAGAATTTCATATGCAACATCTGATGATGTGTTAATCGAAGCATGTAACCGAATTAAGAAAGCATGCGAGGCATTAGTCTAATCCTATGCAATTTGATTTGATCATTTTCGATTGCGATGGTGTTCTTGTTGATAGCGAGGTGCTTGCGAACCAATTATTAAGGGATGCGCTTGCGGAACATGGTCTTGAAATGACTGTAGAACAAGTCGTCGAAACGTATGTTGGTCGTTCGATGGACGCCGTTGTTTCTATATCTGAAGAGTTGCTTTGCTCTAAATTACCAGACGATTTTCTTGAGCAATTACAAATAAAAACTTTTGCGCTTTTTGAAAAAGAATTAAAAGCCGTCGATGGCGTTGAAGAAGTTCTTATTGCGCTTAAGGAAACAGATATCCAAATTTGTGTAGCGTCAAGCGGCAGTTTTGAAAAAATGAATTTAACCCTCGGTATCACGGACTTAAAAAAATATTTTGACGGAAATATTTTTAATTCATCACAAGTAAAAAGAGGAAAACCATACCCCGATTTATTTTTATTCGCTGCCGATCAATTGCAAGTGGAACCAGCAAAATGTTTACTCATTGAGGATAGTGTTCCAGGTGTTCAAGGTGGCGTCGCCGCGGGTATGGAGGTGATGGCATATAGCTCACGTGGAAATTGTGAGAAGCTAAAAAAAGCAGGTGGACTGGTTATACATGATATGCATCAGATACTAGAGCATGTCACATAAAAAAAGTGCCGGGTAACAAGTACCCGGCAAGTTCACAAAATATAGGGAGGTTTCATATCTTGGGGGAGAATATGAAACGGCGGTGGTCGAAAAGGGGGAGGATACGCCCACCGCAATACTGAAATAATTAAAGAATTACTCAGCGATGTTTCTCAACATCTGTGTATAGTTATAGATGATTGTTTGAAGAATGAGTACTAGGGAAAAACTCGTTGCAGCTATGCAAAAAATGCATATCTCTTTCTTTATTAAATTAAACTTCAATTTATAATTAGAAAACCGTCTTCTTGAATTCGTGTAAAATAAAATCTTTAAATGCAGCAATACGTTTAGAGTTTTTAAGTTCTTGAGTATAAACGAAATATGCAGGGAATTCGTGACCTTGATGATCTTCAAGAATTGGGACAATATTTGTCGATCCTTGCACTAGATAATCGGGAAGGGAGCCAATTCCGATGCCAGATTTCACAGCTTGTAATACACCATAGATATTATTTACTTCGAGTACAGGTTTACGTTTTACTTTGGTGCAATAGTCGAGAACCCAATTAATATTAAGTATCGGACTTGTACTTAAATCGCCGTAAGTTATTAATTTATGATTGTCTAAATCTTCACCACTTTTTGGTCGACCATAGTCATTTAAATAAGTTGGGGATGCATAAAGATGGTAATGAAAAGTGGCAATTTGCCGTTGAATTAAATCAAGATGGTCTGATGGGTGAAAACGAATGGCCACATCAGCTTGACGTGTTAATAGATCATAATCACCGTCACCAATAAGCAATTGAACATCAATTTCCGGATATTTATCAATGAATTTCTTAATATTATGCATCATCCATGTGGAACCGAAACTGGTTGTCGTGGTGATTTTTAACTTTCCTCTGGGGCTTTCAGTACCTTCAAGAATTTGTTGTTCGGTTACATGAATTTTTGAAACCAGATCTTTTGTAGTTTCAAATAAAGTTTCCCCTTCGTCCGTTAATATTAAGCCGCGCGCATGGCGATTAAAAAGGGACGTTTGAAGACTTTCCTCGAGAGTTCTAATTTGGCGACTAACCGCGGATTGACTTAGGCCCAAAGTTTTACCCGCATGCGTAAAGCTGCCGGCGGTGGCAACTGTATGAAATATCCTAAGCTTGTCCCAATCCATTAAATATCCAAATTTTATTTTTTTTCAGCGATGAATTTTTCCGCTTCTAATGCTGCCATACAACCCATTCCTGCGGCCGTGACTGCTTGTCTGTATGTCTCGTCGGTTACATCACCTGCTGCATAAACGCCTGGTACATCCGTTGCTGTACTGTCCGGGGCAGTATTAATATAACCGCGCTCATTTATATCAATTTTTCCGGCAAAAAGCGAGGTTGATGGCGCGTGGCCAATTGCTATGAAAACACCATGAGCAGATATTTCACTTAATTCATCAGTTTTAACATTCTTGATGCGGACCCCCGTTACGCCGCCCATAGGACCTTCTTCGCCAACGATTTCTTCTAACTGGCTATCCCATACGCATTCGATCTTTTCATTAGCAAATAGCCTATCTTGCAAGATTTTTTCTGATCTTAATTCATCACGTCTATGAATGAGTGTTACTTTAGATGCAAAATTCGTTAGGAAAATAGCTTCTTCAACGGCAGTGTTGCCGCCACCAACGACAATACATTCTTTACCACGATAGAAGAAACCATCACACGTAGCACAAGCTGAAACGCCTCTACCTTGATATTCTTCTTCTGATGGTAGACCTAACCATTTTGCCTGCGCACCTGTGGCAATAATAACTGTATCTCCAATATAAGTGTCACCGCTATCTCCTTTACATACAAAGGGGCGTTTTGAGAAATCTACATCAGTAATGAAATCTGTAATGATTGTTGTATCAACATTCTCAGCTTGAGCTTTCATTTGTTCCATTAACCAAGGTCCTTGAATAGGATCAGCAAAGCCGGGATAATTTTCAACATCCGTGGTAATCGTTAATTGTCCACCCGGTTCCATACCTTGTACAATAATTGGTTTTAAATTTGCACGTGCGGCATAGATTGCTGCCGTATATCCCGCTGGTCCTGATCCAATAATTAAGACTTTTGTTTTATGTTCTTGAGACATAAATAATTGCTCCGAAAATAGTAAATACAAAAATTATAAGGCGTTTATGACACGAAAAAACCGGACTGTGAAGCCCGGTTTTAGATTATTTTATAATCTTATTAGAATTTATGTATTCTGTTTTTCGCGTTCTTCACGAACGATATCTTTTAGTTTATCATAAGGAATATATCCTGGGATTACTTGGGTGCCAATTACAAATCCAGGTGTTCCAGAAATACCAATGTTTTGAACAAGATATTTATTTTTCATCAAGTTCGTCTCAATTTCTGGATCAGCCATATCTTGTATTAATGTTGTTTCATCAACACCGCTGTCTCGTGCAATCTGAAGAATAAGTTCTTCTGTAAGCTGACGCTTATTTTTCATAAGTGCGCTATGAAAATCCATAAATTTGCCCTGCTTCATGGATGCCATGGCAGCAACAGAAGCAAATTGTGAAGATTCGGCAAGAATCGGTAATTCTTTGAATATAATTTTTACGTTTTTATCTTCTTCGATAAGTTGTGCAATATGTTCTGGCACTTGTTTACAATAACCGCAATTGTAGTCATAAAATTCTACAATAGTGATATCACCCTCTTCATTTCCTGCAATATGACTATAGCCGTCGTTATAAAGAAGTTCTTCTGATTCCATTAACGCACTTGCATTTTGTCGTGAACGAAGAACTTCGACCGCTTCAGGAATAATTTCCGGGTTACTTAAGAGATATTCTCTAATATAAGCATTAACCTGGTCTTGATTGAGATTTTCATCATTTGATTGATTATTAGCTTGTTGACCAATCATAAAGAACATACCTCCCGAAATAACTATCAAAATGGCGACGGTTAATAAATTCAGGGTTTTCATAAAATACTCCTGTTTCTTTCTTTTCTTCTTTGTTCACGCGATTGATCATTGCGTTTTTCTTGAGCTTCTTTTGCCTGATCACTCATATTTGCTTGCATGATCATCATAATATCCTGGGCTTTCATCCATTTCGGCGAATCTTTTGGTAAAAGATCAGTGGCTTTCTTAGCGTTTATCATAGCACCTCTGGGATTTCCAGTAAGTAAAAAATGTTGTGCTGTTGCATAATGTGTCATTGCTTCATCATTTGAGCGATGATAAGCCACTGATGCTTGTCTCCAGCCAAAACTATTTCTTGGGTCATCACCTAATGCAATTTCAAGGTTTTCAATTGCACTATCTAGGTATTTATCTTGTTCTGTACTAATGAGTGAATTCGCAAGCGAGAACCTGAGTAGGGGGGAATGCGGTAAGTACTCTACGGCTTTTTGATAAGGTGCGATCGATTGTTCAACATCACCATTTTCAAATAGAATTTGTCCTTTGGTTTCATAAAAAAATGGGTTTTCAGGATAATCTTCAATTAGTCCGTTGATTTCTCTAATAGCCTCATCAATTTTTTTACTCTGCTGATATCCGAATGTACGTGCATATCTTGCAATAAGACCTTTATCATGTATGGGGTACCTTACCAATGTCGCATGCAGTGGTTTAAGATACCCGAATAATTTTGCTTGTAGAAGTTGAAATTTTTCTTCTAATTCTGGATCTGTCTCTGCTTCATAAAAAGGCGATTCTTGCACAGTGTCTCTGATACGTTCAATTCTTGTTGAGTTAAATGGATGGGTACTTGCATAAGGATCACGGTACTTTTCTGGCACAAGTTCTTGATCGCCTAAAATTTCAAAAAATTCAATTAATCCTCTACCTGATTGGCCCGTTCTTTCAAGGAAAGTTAAGGCGGCCTGGTCAGCGGATGATTCTTGTGTGCGACTAAATCTAAGGAATGAACGGTAGCCAACTTGTTGACCGCCCATCATTAATGCCATGCCGGCATCCGCAGAACCAGCGGCCATTGCGGCAACACCAAGAAGCATGCCCATTAAACTATAGGATGTCATCTGCGACATGCCTTCACTAAATCTTGATAAATGACCACCTGTGATATGGCCCGTTTCGTGAGCTACAACGCCTATGACTTGGTTTACGTTTTCTGCTTTAAGTAATAGCCCGGAATTTATGAACACATTTTGCCCGCCCATGACGAAGGCATTAATTGTGGTATCGTTCAGAAGATAGGTTGCGACAGCATTTTTATCTAGCTCTGCAGCTTCAAAAATTGGTTCGGTTATATCACGAATAATTTGCTCAATTTCGGCATCACGCAAAATGGATATGCCGCGTCCTTGCGCTGATGCAATATTGGCATGCGTAAAACTTGTGATTAAAATCACAATAAAGGATCGATATAAAAAGTCTTTAAACTGTCTGATACGCATATTTTTAGTGTATTTGTCTGTTATCGTTTCGTCAATTAATGGTTCAATTTACTTTGTACGTGTGAACCTACTATTAACCGTCATATAATGTCATTATGTCAAAAATAAAGCCTGAAAGAGTATTTCAGGCTTTAAATTTAGTATTTATGCATTTTATCCAATGGTTCGCGACCACCAACCTTTTTTCTTCGGCTTATCATCCACAACCTTTTCTTCTACCTTTGCCTCTTTTTTAACTTCGCTTGGCTTGTCTTCCTTCGTTGTGGCTTGCTCTTTTTTTGATGTGCGCTTACGAGGAGCACGCTTCGGTTTAGGTTTCTCTTCTTTTTCTGCTTCTTTTTTTGCGGGTTTGACTTCTTTAGAAGTATCTTCAGAAGCTTCACCTTTAGTAGACTTTGTCGTCCTGCGTGTATTTCTTTGACGTTTTGGCTTTTCTTCTACTTTTTCGTCACTAGAAGGCGCTTCTTCAGTTTTAACCTCTGTATCTTTGTCGTCACTCACCTTTTTACGCGTACGACGTGGTTTTCTTTTAGGTTTTTCTTCTTCTGTTTTTACATCTTCACCAGAAGTCTGATTATTATCAGTTTGTTCCGCGACCTCAGGAGTTTTACTTCCATTATTATAGTTATCGTCATTAGAACGCCTTCTATTGCGGCGGGGACGGCGACTTCTTTTGGGTTTTTCTTCTTCGCTTTTATTTTCTTCTACGTCTGTTTCATTCGTTTCATCAGAAGTCTCTTTTTGATCTTTCTGATACTTTGGATTTCTATCATTACGATTTCTACGTCTTCTGCGTCGACGCTTTGGACGATCATCTTTTTCTTCATCTGGTGATACATCTTCTTCTGTAACGTCGATAAGTTTATTTATATCGTTGCCTAGCTTAAGGGCATCTTTATGTTTTTTTGATGCTTTCGAAGGTTTGCCTGAGCGTTCCATTCTGTATGCTGATGCAGTTAATTCATCATCTATAGCAATAGAAACTGAGAAATCATATTGTGTCTCTAGTTCTGAAAGATTAGCTCTCTTATTATTTAAAATAAAGACGGCAACTCGAGTTGGTAAGTAAACTGTGAATTTAGAATTTCTTGCGCGAATACCTTCTTCTTCGATAATTCTTAAGATATGAAGACTTTGTGATTCAACTGTACGCAGCAAACCACTTCCTTCACAGTGCGGGCATTGCGTTGTACTTGATTCAAGCACACCAGTACGCAGTCTTTGTCTAGACATTTCCATAAGTCCAAATGAACTTATACGTCCAACTTGGATACGTGCGCGATCATTTTTTAGGGCAGCCTTCATTTTTCTTTCAACGGCGCGATTGTTGCGTTGTTCTTCCATGTCAATGAAATCTATAACAACCAGCCCTGCCATATCACGTAATTTTAATTGCCTTGCAATTTCCTCTGCAGCTTCAAGATTGGTGTTAAGGGCTGTTTCTTCAATATTATGCTCTTTTGTTGCACGACCAGAGTTAACATCAATGGAAACGAGAGCTTCCGTTGGGTTAATAACAATATAACCACCAGATTTGAGTTGCGCGGTGGGGCCATACATTGAATCCAAATGGGTTTCCACTTGATACCGCTGAAATAAAGGAATGGGGTCTTCATAATGTTGGATTTTTTTAGCATGCGAAGGCATGAGCATACTCATGAAATCTTTGGCGGTATCAAAACCGCTTTTACCTTCGACTAATATTTCTTTTATGTCGCGGGTGTATAAATCTCGGATACTCCTTTTAATCAAATTACCTTCTTCATAGATTAAACTTGGGGCAATTGATTTAAGGGTATGCTCACGAATAGCTTCCCACATTCTCTTTAAGTAATCATAATCGCGTTTTATTTCGACCTTTGTGCGGTCACTACCGGCCGTTCTAATAATGCAAGCATGCCCTTTAGGAAGGTTAAGACTAGCAAGAACATTTTTGAGTTTTTTGCGGTCCTTTACGTTGGCAATTTTACGGCTTACACCGCCACCATGAAGCGTATTAGGCATAAGAACACAGTAACGACCAGGAAGGGATAGATAAGTGGTTAATGCAGCACCCTTATTGCCGCGCTCTTCTTTTACAACTTGGATAAGAATAATTTGGTTCTTTTTAATAACTTCTTGAATTTTGTATTTATAGCGTAGTCTTTTCGCCATTTTAATACGTAATCTTTCTTCTTCTTCCTCTTCGGAATTTTCAGATATGCTTTCAGAATTCTCTAATTCTTTATTATCTTCGCTTTCACCTTGATCATCGTTTGATGCTTTTTCTTCATTAGGTGTTGCTGCAGTATCATCATTAGAAGGTTGTTCACCATCAGTTTCAGAAGTTTCTTTTCCGTTAGCTTCTTCTTTAGTAGATTCAATAACGTCTTCTTTTGTTGCTTCCGCTTTTGTTTTTCTTCTGCGTCCACGACGTGGTTTTGGTTTTTCTTCTTCGTTTTCTTCCGCTTCAACAACCTCTTCAGGTTTTTCTTCATCAGAATGTTCTTTATCTGAAGTTAAATCTTCTTTTGTTTCAGCTTTTTCTTTTTTACCGACATTTTTTGCTTTTTTAGCATCGGGGTCGCCGGTTGCGGTTGCTTCTTCTTCGATTAAATCAGCATTTGCCTTTGCTTCTGCAGCAATAAGCGCTTCACGGTCAGCAACGGGTATCTGATAATAATCTGGGTGAATTTCACTAAAGGCAAGAAAACCATGACGATTTCCCCCGTAATCCACAAAAGCGGCTTGCAGGGAAGGTTCGACACGGGTTACTTTTGCTAGATAAATGCTACCTTTAAGTTGTTTTCTGGCAGAACTTTCATAATCGAAGTCCTCCACTTTGTTTCCGTCGACGATGGCCACACGGGTCTCTTCCTGGTGGGAGGCGTCGATCAACATACGAATTGACATTAAAATTTTCTCCATAACAAAAACCGCTCAAGCTTGTATTGTCGTTTGCAATAAATAAGCGTGCAGGTTTTTGAAGTTTTGTTAGTAATATAGTAGGGTTTTGGGCATTTAGAGACTTACGAAAGAGAACAATATTATCGTCATCAACAAAGGATAAGTCCTTGGTTTTAACGGGATTACTCTTCTGGCTCATAATGCTTAAATTCATAATTTTTTATTTTGCCTTTTAGGCTATATTTTTCTTCTTTTATTTTTAAACGTTGCGTCTATTCATTATTAGTTAATGCGCAACATCATATTATTGCATTATTCTGCTTCTATATATGATGTTGTTAACATAGTGAACCTTCGACCTCATAACAATAGAAAAGAGTTTAAAAAACAAAAAAACTTTTTTAAAATATCATTTTATAATAGAAATGTTAACAGTTTTTTAATAATAAATGTTATGATGTTTCAAAACATATGGTGTTAAATGACGATAAACTGGAAAATCATGTCGCAAAACAAACAACTTTTTTCTCAAATTAAATTAATGAAATTTATTTTGATTTCGTTGTTCTTTATTGTTTTTAATTCCAGTTACACCCTTGCTGCACCTGAAGTTACGAGTGTTAGATTTGGCGGAGACCAGAATAAAACTCGCTTCGTTATAGAAGTAAATGGCAATAGTGCGTTTAGAACATTTACGCTTGCTAATCCAAATAGGATAGTAATTGATCTAGATGAAGTGACATGGAATATTGGTCCAGGGGGGGCAACGGGTAAGGGACTGGTTAATAATTATCGCTATGGTTTATATACGCCTGGTACGTCCCGGGTCGTACTAGATTTAAAAAGCCCATCAAAAATTAGTAACTCTTTTGTCATTAAAGGAAAGGGCGGAAAACCAAACCGTCTCGTTTTTGATTTTGAAAAAATTTCCCAAGCCGTTTGTACCACACTTGTATCAAAACCTGCCGTACAAGCAAAAGCCGTTGCTTCAACAAGAAGGCCGTCAAATGTCCCCAGATCAGGGAAAAAGATTATCGTTATTGACCCGGGTCATGGTGGACATGATCCCGGAAATTTGGGTGGTGTTAAAGTAAATGGTATTTCAGAAAAAAATGTAACAATATCTGCCTCGCGTAATATTAAAAAGATTCTTGAAGCCTCGGGTCGTTACAAAGTAATAATGACTAGAGATAGAGATATTTTCCTGAAACTAAGAGAAAGAAGTAACGTTGCGCATCGAAATAATGCTGATTTATTTATCTCAATTCATGCGGACGCATTTAAAAGCCCAAGTGTTCGTGGTGCCACTATTTATACTTTGACGGAAAGGGCGTCTGACCGCGAAGCAGCTATGCTGGCGGCACGTGAGAATAAATCAGATGTTATTGCAGGGGTTGACCTTCAGGACGAACCGGACATCGTGCAAAATATTCTAATTGATCTTGTGAAACAAGAAACGATGAACCTTTCCAATCGATTTGCCAAAGAACTTGCAAGTGAATTAAAGAAATCCGTTAGAGTTAGAAAACGGAGCCTCCGTTCTGCAGGTTTTGCGGTTCTTAAAGGAATTGATGTGCCGTCCGTTTTAATTGAATTAGGATATTTGACCAATCCAACGGACGCGAAACTTTTGATGCAAAAAGAAACACACGATAAAATTGGAAACGCAATACTAAAGGCGACTGATAAATATTTTCAACAAAATTTTGCCTATAACTAAAAATATCCTTTTTAGGAGCTTCTAATATCATATTGGCCTACATTATTATTAGTTTATAGCACAAGCTTTATCATTATTATTAGCCCTGGTCTTTCAAGCTTTACTATCATAAATCATTCAATGTCATTAGGGCGTAAAGCGGGCCTTTATATCATGATAGGTGTTGTTTTGGGTGCCTTTACTTGGGGTACACTAGGCATATTAGGCGTATCAGCAATATTAGCATTAAACCCCAATGCAATTATTCTTATTCAGATATTTGGTGGCGGGTATTTAATGTATCTATCCCTGTTATCATTGAAAAAAGCGCTGGAAAAACCATCATTTAAGAAGGTAAAAACGAAAACATTTGGCCGTGCTACTATTTTAAAGGGATATACCGTCCATATGACCAATCCGGAAGCAATGATGGGGTGGATTGCTTTAATTACTTTAGGGTTGACGGAAGAGGCGCCGCCTTCTGCGCCACTAATGATATTAGCAGGATGCTTTGCTATCGCAATATTCCTGTATAGCTTATACGCCGTTTTATTTTCTTATAAAAAAGTGATGCAGTTTTATGATTTATATGGACGAATTTTAGAAGGATTATTTTGTTTAATATTTGCCTTTGCGAGTTTGACTTTATTCTTGAATGTATATGACGGGTTTTTGGGATAATTTAAATAGGTGATATAATATTATTTTGCTTGATTGTGCCTTAAGGTTGTCATAATTTGCGCCTAAGTTTTGAACGATTATAAAATTCGTGGAACGGTGGATTATAATTTTGTCTAAAAAATGGAAAAATATACTTGGTGGGCTAATTGTATTTACTCTTGTAAGTGGCATACTTGCTGTGGTTGGCGGGTTATATATATTATATTCGTTTGGACGTGATTTACCTGATTATAATCAACTAGCCAATTATGAACCGCCTGTCGTTAGCCGCATTTATGCCGGTGACGGTAGTTTGCTTAAAGAATATGCCCGTGAAAAACGCCTGTTTGTGCCAATCAATGCAATTCCGCCAAAAGTAATTCAGGCTTTCTTATCAGCAGAAGATCAAAATTTTTATACCCATATTGGTATTGATTTTAAGGGGCTATTAAGAGCCGTTCTTGTAAATGTTAAAAATGTTGTTACCAACCGACGACCCGTAGGTGCTTCTACAATTACGCAGCAAGTTGCAAAGAATTTCTTACTGACAAGTGAAGTGCGACTAGAACGAAAAATTAAAGAAGCCATTCTTTCATACAGAATTGAGCAGGCATTTACTAAAGATCAAATTTTAGAACTTTATTTAAATGAAATCTATCTTGGACAAAATTCTTACGGTGTGGCGGCAGCTGCACTTAATTATTTTGGTAAATCGCTCGATGAACTTGAACTTGAAGAAATAGCTTATCTTGCGGCACTTCCCAAGGCGCCAAGTAACTACCACCCAATCAGAAGATATGACGCGGCAAAAGGGCGCCGTGACTGGGTCATCGGTCGCATGGAAATAGAAGGGTTTATATCGGAAGAAGAAAAATTGGCGGCTCAAGAGCTTCCATTGGCAACTGTTGATGGGGGGCGTGCTAGAACTTTTCAAGCAGATTATTTTGCTGAGGATGTAAGACGGGAGCTTAAAAAGTCCTACGGTGATGATGAATTATATGGTGGTGGCCTTGCAGTCAGAACCACTTTATCACCGCGTTTACAACAAATTGCTGAACGCGAAATGAAGAATGGCCTGGTGACTTACGATAGACGTCATGGCTGGCGTGGTCCGCTTGATAAAATGGATTTGTTTGCCTCACCTTATGAAAGTTGGAAAGAGACATTTCTTAAAAGAAATACACCACTTGGAATTCCGACATGGCAAGAAGCCGTGGTTTTGGAAGTCACAGATGAGATGGCTATTATCGCCACAAAAGAAGCTTTATCATCAAGTGAAACATATGATAACCTTCTTAAGCAAAGTATATCATTAGAAGAAGTCAAATGGGCACGTAAATGGTTGCCTGGTGAAACCAGAGGTCCGCAAGTTAAATCAGTCGCTGAAGTCCTTGTTCAAGGCGATATTATTGCCGTTGAAGCCATTGAAACTGAAGACCCTGCATTTGGCGATCCATTTGGACTGAGACAAATTCCAGAAATTAATGGTGCACTGGTTGCAATGGACCCGCATACTGGTCGTGTGCTAGCCATGGTTGGCGGCTATGATTTCACAAGAAGTGAATATAACCGTGCAACGCAAGCGAAACGACAACCTGGAAGCGCATTTAAACCATTTGTTTATAGTGTAGCGCTAGAAAATGGCTTTACACCATCAAGTATCATTCTTGATGCTCCTTTTGTGATTGATCAAGGGTTTGGTATGGGTAAATGGAAGCCAAGAAATTCAAGTGATAAATTTTATGGTCCAAGCACACTAAGATTAGGAATTGAAAAATCACGTAATTTGATGACTGTGCGATTGGCTCAAAACTTAAAAATGGACAAAATCGTTGAAGTCGCAGATCGTTTTAATATCAATAACGACTTACCTGATTTATTATCAATGTCATTAGGGGCTGGGGAAACAACTTTGCTCGATTTAACTGCGGCATATGGAATGATCGTTAATGGTGGTAATGAAATTCAACCATCCCTTATTGACCGTATACAAGACCGTCATGGTAAGACGATATTCCGTCATGATGATCGAAATTGTGTAAATTGCATAAGCAATGACTGGCGCAATCAACAAGCACCAGAATTGCCTGATTTACGTGACGAGGTACTAGACACTGTAACATCTTATCAATTAGTTTCTATGATGGAAGGCGTCGTCCAAAGGGGTACCGGGGTTAGAATTCGTACGCTAGGCAGACCACTGGCAGGAAAAACGGGTACAACGGATGAAAGTTTTGATACTTGGTTCGTTGGCTTTTCACCTGATCTGGTTGTTGGTGTTTTTGTTGGCTTTGATGCACCACGCTCATTAGGGCGCAATGAAGAAGGTTCATCAGTAGCTGTGCCTATTTTCCGTGACTTCATGAGAGATGCACTTAAAGACGAAACGCCAATCCCATTCCGCATTCCTGAAGGTGTAAGGCTCGTTAGAGTGGACCCTGTAACAGGGCAATTAGCAAGTACCGGTCAACGTAATGCGATACTAGAAGCCTTTAGACAGGGATCATTCCCAGAGGAAAATCAACAAGTACTTGACGGATTTAATTCGTTGGTGCAAACAAAGACCAAGCTGCGAACAGGTACAGGCGGCATTTATTAATAATAACAATAATTTGGTCTAATCTATGAAAGCTGAAATCCAGAACTCTGTTGATAAAATCAAACAGTCTTTAGAACTGTTGAGGAGGCATCTTTGACTGGGATGTTGCCCTCGATCGTTATGAAGAATTAACCGCCCTATCCGAAGATCCCGCCCTTTGGGATAACCCCACAAATGCGCAAAAATTAATACAGGAGCGTACTAAGCTCGAGCAAGCTATAAACTTATGTAATGAAGTTGATAGTGAACTGAACGATAATATTGAACTTATCGAACTTGGGGAATTGGAAGATGATGCCGAGATTATACTTGAAGCGGAAACAGCTATTCAGAAATTAACTGACAAAGCTGAAGTTTTAGAGCTGCAAACACTTTTAAGCGGTGAAGCAGATGGTAATGACACTTATCTTGAAATTAATTCGGGTGCAGGTGGTACGGAAAGTCAAGATTGGGCTAACATGCTGCTTAGAATGTATACGAGGTGGGCAAATGCACACGGGTGCAAAGTTGACATTATGGAAATGCATAACGGTGAAGAAGCAGGCATTAAATCCGCCACTATACAAATAAAAGGTGAAAATGCCTACGGTTGGCTTAAAACAGAGAGCGGTGTTCATCGACTTGTTCGCATTTCACCATTTGATAGTAATGCAAGGCGACATACTAGTTTCGCAAGCGTATGGGTTTATCCGGTTATTGATGATAATTTCGAGGTGGATATCAACGAAAGCGATCTTAGAATAGATACTTACCGGGCATCTGGGGCAGGTGGACAGCATGTTAATACCACCGATAGTGCAGTTCGTATCACCCATATCCCCACAAATATTGTTGTACAGTGCCAAAATGACCGATCACAACATAAGAACCGTGCAACAGCCATGAACATGCTTAAGGCGCGATTATATGAAGCGGAGCTTCAACGCCGAGAAGAAGAAGCCAATACCGAACATGCTGGTAAAACAGAAATAGGTTGGGGGCACCAAATTAGATCATATGTATTACAACCATACCAAATGGTTAAGGATTTACGTACAGGGGTTGAAAGCGGTCAACCAGATAAAGTTTTAGATGGTGATTTAGATAGTTTTCTCAATGCCGCCTTGGCAGCAAGAGTTCACGGGACAAGCACTCAGGTAGAAGATATTGAATAGATATAAAAAAAGCGGGCATTGCCCGCTTTAAATTGAATATTCTATACTTTTATAGACGATCTACTAAATCTTTAGTTTTCCCGTCTTTTTTCTCTTCTTTTTTCTCATCAGAATTAGCAGACATTACTTTTGTAGCGTTTCCTGGTGCAGGATTTGTAGAAGCACTCTGATGGCTCAAGTTACCTTCAATATAAGCACCAGCTTCTATGCTAAGTGTCTGATGGCAAATATCACCATTTAATTTTGCAGATTTTTCAAGGCGAACATTGCGCCCTACAATACTGCCATTTACTGAACCTTTTACAATCACATCATCAGCGGTAACTTTACCTTTAACGGTACCGTTTTCACCAATTGTAAGGTTTTTACTCTTTACGTCCCCTTCAATTGTGCCATCAAGTTGAATTTCGCCTGATGTGCTGACATTGCCTTTTACGACTACGTCTGAACTAATTATTGAAGGTACTGAATTTGAAGGTGGTTCCATTGGTTTACTATCCCTTGGTATAGATTTTTCCGTGCTATTAAGCGTCGTGTTTTTGTTGTTTGATTTTTTGAACATCTTTTGCTGCCTTAAGTACTTTTAACGGATCTATTGGTTTTCCGTTAAACCAGATTTCATAATGAAGGTGAGTACTTGTGCTGCGACCTGTACTTCCCATGAGGCCAATTAGTTGATTTGCTTCAACTTTTTCGCCGCGCTCTACCTTTACCTTTGAAAGATGGCCATATTTTGTCTTAAAGCCGTTCCCATGATTAATTTCTACAAAAAGACCAAAAGCACCGTTACGCCCGGCACGTGTTACAATCCCGGCACCACCAGAATTAATTGGTGTATTACGCCATCCAGCCATGTCTAATCCATTATGGGTAGCCCATTTTCTGGTAAAAGGGTCTCGTCGCATTCCAAATTTACTAGAAACATAATGTTTTTCAGGTGGCGTTATAATTGGTAAGTGATCCAGTGCAGTTTTGATATTTTCTAAATGTGCTCTCTTATAGAATAAACTATCAAATGCATGGGTATCTAAGTTCGCTTCACTGATGTTGCTAACAGCGATAAAAGGCCCACCTGACGCAGATGGTTCAAGCGGTAAGTTGGCAAGTTCCATCATTTTCTCAGGAGTAATACCAGCTTTTGTTAATGTGTCACTTAAGAATGATAATTTTTGATCGACTTCATCATTCATGTTTTTCACCAGCTGATTTTGCTGCATTTCAACTCTTTTGAGATCAACATAAAGTTTTTCAAGTTTCTCATCACGAATTACATTACGTGCTTCTTGATCATTATCGTTTTCATCAACATCCACATATTCAGGCGCTGTAAAATCGTCATTATCATTTAAAGGAAGAACAGGTGACATGACCTCACCATTTTCTTCTAGAACTTGTTGGATATATTTTTGACGTTGCTCTAACGCAGCGGCAGACTTTTGAATTTCATTTTGAAGTTCAGCATACTGCTGTTCAATTTTTAGATAGTTCTCTTTTGCTTGTTCAACTTCATCATTTTTTTCCGTTAAAATTTCGTCTAAATAAACGTAATTATATGAAATAAATAAACACCAAACGAAGAAGCAAAGCAGACCAGTACATAAAAAAATCTGAACATTTTTTGAAACCTTAATAAACCGAACGTCACCATTTGTCCTGAAATACATCTGTCTATCAGGAAAATAATGGTCAAGTATATCGTCTAAGTTTTTGAAAAAATTAATAATTTTCAAAATCTAACTTTCTTTATTTTTATTATATGCTTAATTAATTTTTACTAACAAACTAACGAATCAAACACATTTAAGCCGAATTTGATAGCAAAAAGTTAAAAAAAGCAAACAGTTTTAATTAGTTTGCTGATAGGGGAAGATAAAAGCTTTCGGCTAAACTGGCTTTGTCTCTTGCTTCTTTATTGAAGGGAGATTTTAAATGCCTAGCAAAATATTTTTTTACTAAAGTATGATAGGTTGTTTGAGGGTTCAAATTTTCAAGATTGCACACATAATTAAACCAATTATTTCCAGCTTTAACATGATCCACTTCTTCACGGTAAATGATTTCTAGGGCGGCAACGCTTTTCTTATCATTACTAGATCTAAACTTTTGAATTAAAGACGGTGTCACATCTAAACCTCTTGCTTCAAATACGAGAGGAACAACGGCAAGTCTAGCTTTTAAATCATGCGATGTTTTTTCAGCAGATTGCCATAACCCATCATGTGCGGGAAGGGCGCCGTAGTAGCTGTCCAAATCCATTAATCTGTTATTTAAAAGTTCAAAATGTCTTGCTTCATCATCTGCGACTTTGATCCAATCATTTGTGAACTCAATTGGCATAGATTTTCCAAATCGTAAAATTATATCCCATGCTAAGTCAATTGCGTTTAGCTCAATATGGGCAATAGCATGTAACATTGCGATACGTGCAGTATTGCCACTGGCACCGCGCCTTTTTGGCATTTCCTTTGGTGATAATAATTCTGGCTTTTCAGGGCGTCCTGGGCGTTTGGGGGCAGTCTGATTAAACTGAAAAGATAAATTTCCATTTAACCATTCTGTAAACCCATGATGCGTTAGTTTTGTTTTATCATCGACGTTAGTAGCGTTTAATATGTTAAGCGCAACATCGGCTATAGTTGTCATAATGATTTAACGGCTTCAAGAACTTCTTCAGCGTGACCTTTTACTTTTACCTTGCGCCAAATATTTTTAATATTTCCATCAGCGCCAATTAGAAAGGTAGCGCGTTCGATACCCATATATTCACGACCATAAAGCTTTTTCATAACCCAAACGGTATAATCTTCGCAGAGCTTACCTTCATCATCCACGAGAAGTTTTACAGTTAAATCGTGTTTCTTGATAAAGTTTTGGTGTTTTTTAACACTATCTTTTGAAGCACCAAGTATGACGGTATTATTCGCTTCAAATTCATTTTTTAATTCACTAAAAGCAATAGATTCTTTTGTACAGCCGGGTGTGTCGTCTTTAGGGTAAAAATAGAGAACAATATTTTTTCCTTTAAATGTTGAGAGAGACATATTCTCTCCGTTTTCATCTAATAAATTAAAATCAGGTGCTTTTTGGCCAACTTCTAACATTCTTAATCCTCTTTATGTTCGAGTGGTGGAATTGGGTCATGGGGTTTTAAATTATTTGCTGGAATTTCTATGATTTTCTTATACAAATCAAGTACATTCTTTTGATTTGTCGTAATTAACTTTTCTAGATTTTGAGGGGGTGTTTCTAATCTTTCTGCCAAAGTTTCAAGAAGGGCTGGTGGGCGCTCTTTACTTTTGGATGTAGTGCCAAGGCATAATCTCAGTAAGGATTGTGACGTTTGCATTATATGGCAAGCTTTTGAAAGAGTTTTCACATCATCGGCACTTAAAATTTTTGCCTTCTTAATCTCTTTTAATTGTCTCAGCGTATTTCTTTTTAGAATTGATGGATATTTATCACCATTAGCGAGGAGTGTATATTGACAAATAAACTCAATATCTATTATGCCGCCGCGTATATTTTTCATTGACCATATGTTGTCTGTGCCAAAATTTTCAGCAAGTTTAACCCGCATTTTGGCAACTTCATGAAGTAAATTATCATGTGCACGACCTGGGTGGCTTAGAATATTATGAATAATAGTCTCAATTTTTATTCGTAATGTATCAGGTCCTGAAATAACACGACCTCGCGTTAGCGCCATGTGTTCCCAAGTCCATGCTTGTCCTTTTTGGTAGTCATTAAAACTTTCAATTGATACAGCAAGTGGTCCAGCGGTCCCTGAAGGTCTTAGTCTCATATCTACTTCGTAAAGTTTCCCCTCAGCCGTTAATGCAGTAATACTATTTATAAAATTTTGGGAAAGCCGAGCATAATAATGATTAACACCAAGTGATTTAGCTCCATTAGATACTGCTGACATATCATCTGCATCATAGATCAATACAATATCAACGTCCGAAGTAGTGGTGAATTCATAACTGCCTAATTTACCCATTGCTAAAATACAAAGAGAGGAGTTTTCAATAATGCCGTGCTTTTTGGCAAACTCTTCTTTCACATGTGTTAGCATAGTGTTGAGAGAAACCTCTGCGATATGGGTTAAGGTTTCTCCAGAATGAATAACATCGGTGTTTCCTCTTAAAATTTGTAAACCAACTTGAAATTTTGCTTCATTAGCCCACTTTCGTGTATGATCTAAGATATCTTGAAAGTCTCTAGCAAGGAGTAGTTGTTCATCAAGAGAATTGCTCAAATCCTTTAAGCTTGAGTTATTTTTGAAATCTTCCGCATTCAATACGGCATCAAGCATCAATGGATTTCTTGAGAGTTGACTGGATAAAAACGGTGCCATGCCGATAATTTGGGCCAATAAATCAAGAAGCCAAGGTTGTGCTTTTATAAATGAGAATAACTGGACCCCGGATGGAAGACGTGAAAGGAAATCATCAAATTTTACGAGCACAGTATCGGGGTCATCTTGTTTGCCGAAAACATTAAGCATTTCTGGTATTAAGTTTTTTAAAATCTCTCTAGCACGATCAGTTCGACAAGCGCGGTAACGCCCTAGCATCCATCCTTGAATTAATTCATATGCTTTTTTTGCATCATGAAATTTTGCATCTTCAATCGTTTTAATGGTTGCTGGGTGATATTTATCTGAAGGAAATGATAATAAAATGTCATCTTCATCTTCCGTTTGATTTGTGTCTTGCAAAAGGGCGTTAAATAATTCATTTACAGCATTTAATCGATTGATAACGGCCATTTCAAAATCGGCAAAATATTCAAAGCCCATAAATTTACTAATGCGGTTTAAATCATTTTCTTCGGTTGGTAATTCGTGTGTTTGATCGTCGTTTATCATTTGAAGACGATGTTCAAGAGTGCGAAGAAAAACGTACACTTCTTGAAGGGTTTTATTTTCTTCGATTGTTAATTTATTCATTTCGCTAAGAGCGTCTAATGCTAATCGAGTAGGGGCAACACGTAACGCTGGTTCACGGCCGCCAGATATCAGTTGGTGAATTTGCGCATAAAATTCAATTTCACGTATTCCACCACGCCCTAATTTTACATCATGACCTTCAAGCATAATGCCACTATGACTATGATGTTCATGAATTAATTTCTTTATGGCATGGATATCAGCTATAGCGGCGTAATCCAGATATCGGCGCCATACAAACCCTCTTATTCTTTCTAAAAAGTTATGACCTTCTTCAATGTCACCTGCTATTGGGCGCGCTTTAATCATGGCGGCGCGTTCCCAATTTAAACCAACCGTTTGATAATATATTTCTGCTCCTTCCATTGATAAAGCAACGGGTGTCGCACCAGGATCGGGGCGCAATCTTAAATCGGTTCTAAAAACATAACCATCAGCGGTACGGTCTGACATGATTTTAACGAGCTTTTGCGTCATCTTAACAAAAAAGTCCTGAGGTGAACGTTTTCCACAATATTTAACAACCTCTAGATCAAATAAAACGATTAGATCAATATCACTAGAGTAGTTTAATTCATATCCCCCTAACTTTCCCATTGCCAAAATGACGTAGCCAGAATTGGTCGAATAATTATCATCTAAAAAGCTATGTTCTAGGTTGCTTGAGCTTACCCCTTCTTTAATCAGAAAATTAACAGATAAATTTAAGGTTATTTCAGCAAAATCACTTAATCCTTTGGTGGTTTTTGTTAAATCCCATCTACCTGACAAATCTGCAACTGCGATGATAAGTGCGACGTGTGCTTTTGCAGTTCTTAACAGCCGCATTAATTCAACTATCGTCGTAATTTTTAAAAAGTCATCATTTAAAGAAGAAAAAGTTTGCTCTAATAGTTCTTCAGGTGGAATTGAAAATAAAGATAATGCCAATTCAAAATGTTTAAATAATAGGCTGGTTAGGTAAGGACTATTAGAAAATATAGAGAGAAGTAAGTTTTTATTATCCTCGACAGCAAGAGGATCGTTAATCACAGTTAAATAACTATCATTGAAAAGTTCTTTGAAATCATTTAGTTTCTGATGTGCAAAATTATTGTCCGAAATTAAGGGAAAGGTATAAGAGTAACTTGATGTTTCTATTGACACCTTTGGCATTAAAGAGGTTCCAAAATCATATTATTGACACGTTTTCATTATAATGATCACGATTATGCCTACATGCAAGTGAAACATAAAGTTTAAAGAGAATTATATATTGATCAGACCATTACGATATACCGTGAAGACATTCTTGGCAATTTTAGCAATAATGACAATTGCCCTATTGCTGTTTTTCTGGCGGATCAGTAATGGTCCAGTAGAACTAGATGGCTCATCACCTTTTTTAAAAAATTTGCTTGTATCTCAAGGGCTTGGAGAAGCGGTTTCATTTAATCAAAGCGTACTAACTTGGCGAAATGCTGACGATAACCCAACCGGAAGCAGCAGTTTTGAAATTAGGTTTTTAGATGTCGCCATTAAAGATGAAGCGTCTTCAACGGAATTAAAAATTCCTCAAGCAGGGACGCAGCTAAGTTTTACAGCAATGTTGAGAGGGGTATTCGCCCCAACATTTGTTGAATTCGGCGGTATTGAATTAAATGTTTTATTGCCGAAAAAGGCTTGGTCTGGCGAGCCATTTGATCAAGAAGCATTTATGGCTAGCATGCGCGCTTATCTTGATGAATTTAATAGCTCATCCAATTTGGTGCCCAGATTAACTAAACAAATATTGTCTCCTCCCAATACAATGAACTCTACGGGGTATTTACAACAAGTCTCTTTTTCGGATACATCGATCAATTTAAAGGATGAATTATCATCTGACGTTTGGAGTATTCCTGACGTTTCATTAGATATTAAAAGAATTGAAGACGGTTTTAGCTTATTTCTTGAAGGTGAAATCGATTTTGAAGAAGATAATGATATTCCTCTTCATATGTCGGTTCAATATAGTATTCCAAACGAAAAAGTGACATCACAAATAAGGTTCTCAAATTTTGTTCCAACCAATATAGCGGGACAAGTCGAAGGATTAAAAAATTTATCGACACTCAATATTCCAGTAAGTGGAATTATTGATTTTTCAATTGATAAGAATTTTAATTTACCGGATGTTGCATTTGAATTTGATTTAGATGAAGGCATGATTAATCCCGCGAACCTCTATAATGAGCCCATTAAAATAGATGAGGCTTCGTTAAGCGGCCAATTCATTACATCAAATGATGAAATATCTATAGAAAACCTTTATTTGAAATTTGACGGCGCAGAAGTGAACTCTGAAGGTACAATTAGTAGTATTAGTGGTGATCCAGATGTTATGATAGTCGCGGATGTTTCCAATATGCCTTTGATAAATTTAAAGACATATTGGCCGCCAGAATTATTAAAAGGCGCCAGAACTTGGATTGAAAATAATATTACAGGTGGCATGATCCCAAGAGGCGAAATAAACGTAAATATTAAGCCTGAAATGTGGGCACTTGATAGTTTGCCCGAAGAAAGCTTTATATTTGACTTTAACGTCGTTGGCGGTGTCTCACATTTTCTTAAACCTATGCCGCAACTCACTAACATGCTTGGGACTGCTCGTTTGCAGCTAAATAAATTTTTGCTGAATATTGATAGTGGTGTTGTTGAAAATGCGATGATTAATGGCGCTGTACTTCATTTCAATGATATTGCGAAAAAGGGGGAAGCGGTAGCCCATTTTGAAATTCCGGTGAATGGACGTGTCGAAGATATTCTTCATGTTATTGACTATAAACCTCTGGGGTACCCTAGCCAATATGGTATCAAGCAAGATAGTATTTTGGGCAATGCCGATGCTTTTCTGACCCTTGATTTCCCTCTTATTAGAGGGTTGAAGCTTAAAGACGTCATTTTTGATGTCCAAGCAGATATCGAAGAATTAAATATTCCAAAACTTTCAGACGGGTACAATTTATCCGATGGTACAATGACACTGGCCGTTAATCGTGACGGAATAGTTTCTAACGGCAATATTCTTTTAAATGGTATAGATTTTAATGCTGAATGGATTGAGGATTTTACTAAATCAAAAGAATATCCAACGCAATATACCATTGAAGGTGAGGTAGAAAACAAGGAATGGGAAACGTTACATTTGCCGTTTGAACCATATGTTTCAGGGCCTGCGAAAGCAAACCTAACATTGCTTGGGCAAGGAGCGGGTTTGAAAGTCGGTAAAGGCGTTATTGATTTAGCCGATAATGAAATAATTTTTGAACCGCTTGGATGGGTTAAAGAAGAAACGTCCAAAGCCAAAACAAATTTTAGGCTTGTCTTTGATGATAATAATATTCACGTAAATGATATTGTTTTTAGTTCAGAAAATATGAATTCAGAATTACAATTAACTTATGATGGTGAGCGCGCTTCTAGGCTTTATATTAAAGAACTAGAAATGCAAGGGCATGATTTTAGTGGCTTATTTGAATGGGATTATGAAAATGCCATGTATCAGCTATCCGTAAAGGGCGAAGAGTTTAATGCTGTGCCATTAATGGATATTATTTTTGCGCCATTAGATGAGAATACAGAAAAAACCGATTTACCCGACTTTAATCTATCTGGCTCTATAGCTGAAGTCGCGATGTATAATGATATAATTGCCAAAGAGACTTCAGTATTGGCAGGTTATATTAATAATGAAGTTATTGACTTTGGTTATATGGCAAAATGGGGAGAGGATAAAAACTTATCGCTTATCATTGCCAGTGATGAAGATTTAACAAACCCTGAGCAAAAAATGACATTAAGCACAAATGATGGTGGGAATGCTTTGCGCGCTCTGGATTTCTTTACCAGCGGTGATCGAGGGAACTTACTTATTGATGCTGATATGATCAAAATGGAAAAAGGGTACACCTTGAAAGGTAATATCAGAGCAGAAGAGTTTACTGTTGCAGATTCTCAAGTGTTTAGTGAACTTCTTAAGGAAAAAGAATTTGCAAAAGCGCAAGAAGAATTAGAGAAAAATGGACTTTCATTCGATAGCTTTGAAGGTAACTTTGAACAATATGATCAAATTTTCCGCATTAGTTCGGGTAGCGCAAAAGGGCCTACATTAGGCGTTACGCTCGATGGGTATGTAGATCAGAAATATGATGAAATATCTTTAGCAGGCACAATTATACCGGCTTATGGTTTAAATTCTTTTTTGGGCAATATTCCTCTACTTGGAACAATCTTTACAGGTGGTAAAGATGAGGGAATTTTTGCAGCAACATATAATATGAAGGGTACAATAGATGAACCCGAAGTCAAAATTAATCCGTTAATGGCTTTAGCTCCAGGTATTTTTAGAAAAATATTTGGTGCAATCGGCGGCAGCGATAATTCACCCACAGCACGTGAAGAGGCTGAAAAATCAGAAACAGTTGAAACAGAACCGCCAGCTCCGATTGACAAGCCTATAAATTAGGAAACGGCACTTTCTAACATTGTTACTGTTCCTTCATCGGCATTAATGCTGACGTTACAACCGACGGGCATCGTACGTTGATCTGAAATATGTCCAAACATTGCCCCCGTGAATACTGGTTTTCCTGCAGGAATAAAGTGCTGTTCAAAAATATCCAATAACGCAAAATCGCCATAACCACCATCAGTGTCAACATCTGTCCATCCACCAAGAACGACACCGGAGCAATCCTTTATATGCCCCCCTAAAGCAAGTTGCGTTAACATACGGTCCACGCGATAGATATTCTCACCAACATCTTCTAGCATGAGAATTTTTCCTTTAGTATCTGGAAAATAAGGAGTCCCTTGTAGTGCTGTTAAGACTGTTAAGTTGCCGCCGACGAGGCGACCTTGCGCCTTGCCGGAGACTATAGTTTCAGTACGGTTTTGACGAACAGCTAAATATTCACCTTTTTCTTGGGGGTTAACCATATGTTGCGCTGCACCATCGAAAAGGATTTCTTTTACATTTTGTGTTGTAAATCTATTCCATGAGCCGCCTGCGATTGGACCATGAAAAGTCATCAGGCCAGTTTTGTCAAAAATGGGATTGAGTAGCGCAGTAATGTCACTATACCCAAGAAGAATTTTTGGATTTTTCTCGATTAAATCAAAATCAATATAAGGTAATGTTCTTGCAGCACCCCATCCGCCTTTTAAAGCAATAACCGCTCTTACTTCGTTATCTGCAAAGGCCTGGTTTACTTCATCAGCACGAACTTCGTCTTCTGCTGGAAAATATCCAAAGCGCCCGAGCGTATTTTCAGCAACTTTAACTTTTAGGCCCAATGCTTCTAAAGATTCAACCGATAATTTGAGACGTAATTTTCTATATTCCACACCTGCAGGTGCGACAATCATAACCGTATCGCCTTCTTTTAATTTCTCAGGCTTAATAATGGATTTAGTTGTTTGAGCATTGGCAATGCTACCTGATACACTAGTGGCGATTGCTGTTGCAGCGGCACTTGCGACACCCGTCGTTAGAAAATTACGTCTATCCATTATGAAAACTCCCGATTGAAATTATTTTGGCATTATTAAAATATGTCGTTTTTTTCCTGCCGATAACTTAATGGTACCTTGATCATTTAATTGGTCAAGTGTGATGTTCATTTCACCATCTGTTATCTTCTCGTCATTAATCTTAGCACCGCCTTGTTTTATTAAGCGCCTAACTTCACCTCTTGATGAACCAAGTCCAGCTGTAATATATAGATCAGTAACTTGAATTCCGGATTGTAAATCGGCTTTTTCAACTTCTACCCTTGGCAAGTCAGCACCAAGCGATCTCTCTTCGAAAGCTTTTTTTGCGGTGGCTTCTGCTTTTTCTGCGGCTTCAACACCGTGACACATCGCTGTAACTTCATTAGCCAGCACTTTTTTGGCTTCGTTAATTTCTGCACCTTCTAAAGCTTCAAGTTTTGATATTTCATCAAGTGGTAATTCGGTAAATAGTTTAAGAAAACGCCCTACATCCGCATCATCGGTGTTGCGCCAAAATTGCCAAAAATCATATGCAGAAAGCATATCTTGATTAAGCCATATGGCACCGCTAGCAGATTTACCCATTTTCGCGCCATTGGCTGTTGTAATGAGCGGAGTGGTTAATCCAAAAACTTCTTTTTGATCCATCCTACGGTTTAGTTCAACACCATTAATGATATTACCCCATTGATCGGAACCGCCCATCTGCATTGAGCAGCTAACTCTTCGTTGTAGCTCAAGAAAATCATAAGCTTGTAAAATCATATAATTAAATTCAAGAAAAGTAAGTGGGTTTTCACGGTCCAATCGCAACTTGACACTTTCAAAGGTAAGCATCCGATTGATTGTGAAATGAGGGCCCACGTCGCGAAGTAAATCGACATATCCAAGTTTATCAAGCCAATCCGCATTATTTGGCATGATGGCATCTGTCGGTGCGTCACCAAAAGTTAAATATTTTTCAAAAACAGATTTGATGCCATTCATATTTTCGTTGATTTTTTCGACCGTAAGCATTTGGCGGCTTTCATCTTTACCACTAGGGTCGCCAATTTTAGTCGTGCCGCCGCCCATAAGGACAATTGGTTTATGTCCAGATTTTTGAAGGTGGCGTAACATCATGATTTGTACCAATGACCCCACATGTAAACTGGACGCGGTGCAATCAAAACCAATATATGCTGGTACAACTTCACTTAACATTCTTTTATCGAGTGCTTCAGGGTCTGTGCATTGATGAATAAAGCCACGTTCCATCATAACTTTAAGAAATTCTGATTTTGGTGTGTAATTATTGATAGTTTCGGTCATAATGTCATCATCTGTTTAGGTATATGTTATATTGATTTTCTTATGGGCTCATGTAACACAAATTTGACCCTTAATGAAATGGAAAAAATAGGAAATAAATCGTTGGGCGATAAAAAAAAGGAAGTTTTAGCAATAGGCCTTATGAGCGGCACTTCATTAGATGGAGTTGATGCGGCCATTATTAAAACAGATGGGAACCAGGTTATACGTTTTGGTAAGGCGTGTCATATTCCATATACCATTGAGCAAAGAGAACAGCTTCAAGAAGCTTTTGCACATGCGAAAAGAGAAAATAATCCAAACGTAAGAAGTAATTCAATATTAATTGCTGAGGGTGTTATTAATAGGCTCCATTTAGATGCCATAAATGAAATTATATCAATTAATCAACTTCAAAAAAATGATATCGAAGTTATTGGCTTTCATGGTCAAACCTTGCTACATAACCCGGAGAAAGGGTGGTCGTGGCAAATCGGTGATGGCCGTGAGTTAGCTGATAATACGGGCATAAAAGTTGTAAATGATTTTCGCAGATTTGATGTGGAAAATGGTGGGCAAGGTGCCCCACTAGTTCCTATTTTCCATCGTGCACTTTTGCCTAATGGCGAAACGGACTTTCCGATTGCGTTACTCAATATTGGTGGCGTAGCAAATTTAACTTGGTTTAGTGGTCGTGACCCTAATGATATGGTGGCTTTCGATACTGGGCCTGGTAATGCACTTCTTGACGATTGGATTAGAAAACATAGTGATCTTCCCTTTGATAAAGATGGGCAGGTTTCATCAAAAGGGAATGTCCAGGAAATTCTCGTAAATGATTTAATGAACCATGATTATTTTAAAGAAATGCCACCGAAATCTTTAGATAGAGATGCCTTTGATGTGAGTTCTTTATCGATGCTATCAGTTGAGGACGGTGCGACCACATTAATTGCTTTTACTGTAAATGCTATAAAAATGGCAGAGGTAATGTGTCCAGATTTTGTAAAAAAATGGTACGTGTGTGGTGGCGGTGCCCATAATCCAACAATGATGCAAATGCTATCGGATGAACTTTATGGTGATGTGGAGAGTATTTCATCAATCGGGTTCGACGGTGATTATGTCGAAGCAGAGGCCTTCGCTTATTTAGCGGTCAGAAGAATATATAACTTACCGATCACTTTTCCCGGGACGACAGGGATTAATGAGCCGTCCACGGGTGGAAAAGTTCACATGCCTAAATAAGGAAGTAAATTAATAACCCAATCTCATAGTCAGATATTTATCGATTGATCTTACGAGCGGGGTATGATGATCTTCATAAAAATGGCTTGCACCTTCAATTTTGTCGTAATCGATTGTGATACCTTTTTGTGCTTGCAGTTTATCTACCAAACGTTGAACGGAATTCTCACTAACCACTGTATCTTCTGTTCCTTGGGTGATTAAGCCGGATGATGGGCAAGGGGCGAGGAATGAGAAATCATAAAGATTTGCTGGCGGTGAAATTGATAAAAAGCCGCTGATTTCCGGACGTCTCATTAAAAGCTGCATTCCGATCCATGCCCCAAATGAAAACCCGGCGATCCATACTTGTGGGCTATCGCGGTTAACAGTGTGTAGCCAATCTAAAGCAGAAGCCGCATCACTTAATTCGCCAATTCCACTATCATAAATGCCTTCGCTGCGACCTACACTGCGAAAATTAAAGCGCAAGACGGAAAAACCACGACGCACAAAAGAATGATATAAATAGTAGCAAATTTTACTATTCATGTTGCCGTTAAATTGTGGGTCAGCATGTAAAACGAGTGCGATTGGTGCATTTTCTTGTTTGCTTGGGTGATAACGTCCTTCTAGACGGCCTTCAGGGCCGTTGATAATGACTTCTGGCATATTTAATTAACCTTAAATGTCTAAATACTATTCGTAAAATCTATTAGAATAAAATACCTTATTGATGATTCCGTCTTGTTATAGCATAAAACTACAATGAAATTTCAACTAAGAAATTGGATTTTAATAAATTATGACCGCTTCGGACCTAATATATCTTGATTATAATGCTACGGCGCCAATCCGCACTGAGGTGATTGAACTAATGTCTGACGTAATGAAAGAGGGCGGGAATCCGTCCTCCGTTCATGCACTTGGCAGAACAGCTAAATCAAGATTAGAGACGGCAAGATCGCAAATAGCAGAGGTTTTAAATTGTCGTGCACAAATGATTATTTTTACTTCTGGTGGCACTGAAGCCAATAATATGGCGATTTTAAATTCGAAAAGATCCAGATTAATTACCACAAATGCAGAACATGACTCGGTAAATTTATCAAAAGATAGTTTTGAAGGTAAAGTTGATATGCTTTCTATTAATAGTGATGGTCTGATTAATTTAGAGGACCTTAAAGAGCTTTTATTGAATGATGGCGATCAAAGAATTGTATCTATTTTGCTCGCTAATAATGAAACTGGTGTAATCCAAGATATCGAAAGTATATCCAAAATCACAAAGGATGCAGGCGCGCTTCTACACGTTGATGCAATTCAGGCATTTGGTAAAATACCACTTGATTTTCAATCTCTTGATGTTGATATGATGAGTATCTCATCCCATAAAATTGGTGGACCGCAAGGAGTTGGGGCTTTGATTGCTCTTGAAAAATTGCCTGTAAGATCCTCTATAATTGGCGGTGGTCAAGAGGTTGGTCGGCGTGGCGGTACAGAAAATATAGCTGGAATTGCTGGATTTGGATTAGCGGCATCAATGATTTCGAGGTCATTAGAAAAAATGAAAGAATTGGAAGAATGGCGTAATTATGTAGAACAAGAAATTCTAATTAAAGCGAGTGGTTCAATGTGCCTAGGACATAATTCAAAAAGGCTGCCTAATGTTTCGACAATTTATATGCCAAATGTTAGAAGCGAAACGCAGGTAATGAATTTTGATCTTGATAAAATATGTGTAAGTTCGGGATCAGCATGTTCATCGGGAAAAGTCAAAGCGTCACATGTCATAATGGCAATGACAAACGATGATGAGATTGCAAGCTCAACCGTACGAATGAGCATGGGGTGGAACACGAAACGTGAAGATATTGATGCTTTCATTAGTAGCTGGTTAAAAATGTGGGGTAGAAAGAATAACCGATGAGTGAATTAAAGTTACCCATCTATCTGGATTATCAGGCTACGACGCCAATTGATCCGCGTGTGCTTGATAAAATGATGCCATTTTTAACCAATGAATTTGGAAACCCGCATTCCGTAGAACATAACTTTGGATGGAAAGCCGAGGCGGCAATTGATGTTGCACGCGCACAAATTGCGAATGTTATTGGTTCAATAAGCGAAGAAGTAATTTTCACATCTGGTGCTACCGAAAGTAATAATATCGCCATTAAAGGGGCGGCTTTTGCCAAGTTCCCGAATAAAAACCACGTTATTACCGCAAAGACTGAACATGAATGTGTGCTTGCCTCAACGAGGTCATTAGAGAAACTTGGGTTTACTGTAACATATCTAAATGTGGATCATGATGGTTTAATCGACCTAGATGAATTAAAAAATAGTATCACTGAAAAAACATCGCTTGTGTCGATTATGGCAGTTAATAATGAAATTGGGGTTCTTCAAAATATTAAAACCATTGGTGAAATTTGTAAATCCACTGATATTTTGTTTCACACGGATGCGGCTCAAGCATTTGGAAAAATTCCTCTTAATGTAAATGATATGAATATCGATTTAATGAGCATCTCGGGCCATAAAATTTATGGGCCAAAAGGGATTGGTGCGCTTTTCGTTCGAAATGGCGTTAAAGTAATACCGATAATGGATGGCGGCGGTCAAGAAAATGGTTTGCGATCAGGCACATTATCGCCTGCTCTTTGTGTCGGCTTAGGCGAGGCATCGAAAATAGCATTAAATGATATGACATCTGATCTTAAAAATGTTTCTAAACTATCGAAATCGCTCTTAGATATCTTGAGACATAAATTAAATAATGTTCGTTTGAATGGTTCTGAAACGGACCGTTATTTTGGTAATTTAAATTTAACTTTTATTGGCGTTAAGAGTGATTTATTTATCGCTGACCTTAAGAATATCGCTGTATCTAGCGGCTCTGCATGCTCATCGGCTAAACATAAACCGTCTTATGTTTTAAATGAATTAGGGCTTTCAAAACGTGATATATCGTCATCTATTCGAATTGGAATAGGTCGAATGACCACGGAAGAAGAGATTGATTTTGCGGCCAAATACATCATTAAATGTGTGCATAACCGTCAACCTAAATAACAAAATTTAATCAGGGATTTTCTATGGATAATAATTTTCTTAAAGCATCAGAACTTTGTAAAAATTGTGGTTTATGTTGCAGTGGTGCTTTATTTGGCAATGCACCTTTATTAGAAGGCGAAGAAGAAAAAGCAATTGAGCTTGGCATTAAACCTGTTGTTGATGAAGGGGAAGGGGCATTCAATTTACCTTGCCCGCATCTTAAGGGGACGGCCTGCTCCATTTATCCTGATAGACTCCATGTATGTGGCGATTATCATTGTTTGTTATCCTCAAGCGTGCTTGAAGGTGAAACGGACTTTGATGAAGCAGTTTTAGACGTTGAAAGCGCAAAAGAACAGGCAGAATGGCTTATCGATAACGCCGCTTATGCAAATTTGGAAGGTGAGGACGAATATAAATTAAGTGATTATCAGGCGCATTTTAAAGCAGAATACGAAAAAGATCAGTTTAATCTTCGGTATTATCAAAATTACTTCCTCTATAAATTGCAGGTGCAGGTGGAACAAGGCAAACCAGTCTCAAAAGAAGATTTACACTATGCAGAAAAGACACGGGATTATATTGAATTGATCCATGAATCATTTCGTGAAACATCAATGTTAAAAGACTATTCAGACTTTATTGAAAGTGTTAGGGGGTAGTTTTTCAATATATTACTTTAAAAATTTAAGTAGTATTTCCGAAAATTCTTTTGGTTTTTCAGAATGAAGCCAATGACCACAGTCATCAATAGTTTCAATACTTGCATTGGGAAAAAATTCAAGTGTTTCAGGAACATATTCATCCGCAACATACTCCGAATTTGCTCCGCGAATAAAAAGAGTTTCTCCATCATATGAAATTCCATCGGGAGCCGCTTGAATATTTTTATATTCCCCAATTAATGCCGGGAGGTTAATGCGCCATTTGAAACCATTACCATCATCCGTACGCAACAAATTTGTTAAGAGAAAAAGCCTAACACTCGGTTCTTCAACATAATGTTTTAAAATTTGTTCAGCCTCACCGCGGCTTTCAACATTCGCAACAGGAATAGCCAATAGTCCTTCGAAAATTGTTTCATGATGATGAGGGTATTCAACAGGTGCAATATCGCCGATCACTAATTTATCAACACGTTCTGGATGATTTAATGCCAGTTGCATTGCGGTTTTCCCGCCCATTGAATGGCCTAAAATATGCGCTTTTTTGATGCCTTGATTATCCATAAATTCAATAACATCTTCAGCCATAAGTGAATATGTTATTTCATCAGAATGTGGTGAATTACCATGATTTCTAAGATCGATACAAAATACGATAAAGTCGTTAGCATATATTTTTGCTAGCCCTCGAAAATTTGCCGCAGAACCATATAATCCATGGATTATAATAAGCGGTTTTTTATTAGCATCTTCACCGTATTGATCAAAATTTATTTTCATAGAGCACTATTTAAATATGATCTTTAAAATTACAAGGTTTAGATAAATAAAAAGCCGGCTCCCAATAAGGGAGCCGGCATAATAAACAGGGTTGAAGGGGGAGTAGGGAAATTACTGTTAATAGTAAAACGCCCCTGTTTATATTCAGTTCATACCCTCTCGGGCAATAACGGGAGCAAGGTTGCTATAGGAATTAACATGTCTTGCACTTTTAGGTAGAACTGAATAACAAACTCTATAAAGTCGATTGCGATGAAGTGTATGCTATTTGCGATAAAGTGATTATTTTAACTATTTTGGTATTGTAATTGTTACTTTTGTTCCCTTTGAAACTTCACTTTCAAGTATTAATGCCCCATCGATTAAGTTAAGAAGTTCGTTTACAATGGCTAACCCTAAACCTGTGCCTTCTTCGTTTAAATCATAGCCTTCTTGAACTTGTTCAAATGGGTGAAGGACTTTATCAAGACGCGATGACGGAATGCCTATACCATCGTCAATAATTTCTATATTGATACTATTGCCTTTTAGGTAAGCTCTACAATATACATTTCCATTATTTTCGGTGAACTTAATAGCATTAGATAATATGTTGATTAAAATACGCTTTAATACATGGATGTCGCTCTTTACTTTTAAGTCAGCATTTTCAAATTCACATTGATATTTGAGTGAGATATTTTTTTGATCAGCAAGTGGCATCATCATATTAATGGTTTCATTAATGCTATTGTTAAGCACAAACTCAGTGATGTTAAGCCGCCATTTTCCGGCTTCTATTTTTGATAGATCTAAAATATCATTGATTACTGTTGATAGGTGTTCGCCGCTGCTTCTAATATCATTTAAATAGTCCTTTTGTTTTGGCTCTTTTATCTCACCTGCAATTCCAGCTAACATGGCATCAGAGAAACCAATAATCGCGTTCAATGGTGTTCTAAGTTCATGGGACATATTTGCTAAGAATTTTGACTTGGTAATGTTTGCTGCATCTGCTTCGGCTTCGGCTTTCTTTCTTTGATTAACTTCTCTACGTAAACTGTAATTCCAAATTAAAATTAATGATAAGATAATGAAACAAATGATCATTGCACGGATAAGAAGTGTTGAATTTTCAAAAGATTCAAAATTTCTCCCGAGCCATTTGCGCGTAATTTCTGTTTTTTCACGGGCAGTTACTGATTGCATCGCTTTTTGTATAGCGCTCGCCAGTAAGGGCAAGTCTTTTCTTACAGCTATTTTATTTGAACCACGGTAAGGGGTGCCACCAACAGCAACAATCTGTGTTAATCCTTTTTCGATACTAAAATGCGCTGCTAAAGCAATGCTTCCCACATATGCATCTGCCTGTCCTATAGCGACGACTTCAAGCGCCTCTGCTACTGTATCTGATAATCGTAAAATAATCTCAGGATGGTTATCTGCTATAGTTTTGGTAATTGAATAGCCTTTGACCATAGATACGGTTTTTCCATTTAACGCATCTAAGTTTCCATAGATTTCTTCACCTTGTCTACCAAAAATCATATATGACACGTCCAAGAAGGGATCGGTAAATATCAAATATTCTTCCCGATCAGGCGTTGCATTATCAGTAGATACCATATGCGCCTTTTTTGATTGTATTTGATTGAGGGACTCTGTCCAATTTTTACTTCCTGACCATTCAAATTTTACATTTAAACGTTGTTCAAATAATTCCAAATAAGAGCCGGCTAAGCCGCTTATATTTTCATTATCATCAATAAATTCTAGTGGTGTATTATTAGGGTCGGTCGCGACTTTAATAACTTTGTTCTCATTTAGCCACTCAAGTTCAGCCTCGGTTAGACTAATATCATATTCTAATTCATCTACAGTTAGAGCAGCAGCCGTGGTTTGCCATTTTTCCGCAAGCGCTGAAAACTCTTTTGGTGTAATGGCGTCCATTCCTTTTTCAAGAATTATTCTAAGGATTGGCCAATCATTTCTAACGGCTAGGCGTATATTATCTGTATTATCTTCGCTAAGAAAGAAGCTGTCGCCAACGACAGTGACACCGGATAAGAAGTTTTGGTTTAATATGAAATTTGAAACGGGATAAATGTCAGCGAATACATCAATCTTTCCAATTGAAATATCCTTTAAAGCATCAATAGTGGAATTATATTCGTAGATATCCAGTTCTGGATAGTCATTTTTATAAATCTCATATGATAAATCACCAAGGGTGGCACCAATTTTTAAATCTTTTAAATCTTCAATTGTTTCTATTCTTGGTTGACCTTTTCTTCCAAAAAAGACCATTGGCATATCAAGATAGGGGCGAGTGAATTCTAAGTATTCGGCGCGCTAAGGTGTATAAATAATGCTTTGTGCAATGTCGATTTCTTTGTTTTTAAGTTTTTCAAGAATTTGGCTCCACGTAAAACCGCTTTTATATTCAATTTTGATGCCAACTTTTTTAGCAACTAAATTTAAATAATCGACAGAAAAGCCAAGTGCTTCCCCGGATTGATTGAAATCTAATGGGGCCCAACCAACTTCATTAGTTGATGTTATCACTGGGTGATCTTCAATCCACTTTAATTCTTCTTGTGTAAAATTAATGTTGGATTGTGCGTGAATGTCACAAATTCCAAGAATAATGAAACAGAATAAATATGCCTTTTTTATTATGAATTTAATCACAATTTATATCCAACTACGTGTCAATTTTAAAACAATTTAACACGAATTGGTTAAAGAAACTTAACCGGCTAAATTTTTAACTATTATTTTAATGCTTCAGTAATACTAGCGGACATCTTTTCTGTGATAATTTTTACGCCTTCTGGATTTGGATGTATGCGATCATTTTGGTTTAGTTCAATAAAACCTGCGACACCATCAAGAAAAAAAGGATAAAGTGCAACGTCGTATTTTTTAGCCATATCACCATATATGCTATTGAACTTATTACCATAAATTGGGCCCAGGTTGGGTGGTGCCATCATTCCGGCTATTAGGGTAGGGATGTTTTTATCTTTTAAAATAGCGACCATTTTGTCCATGTTTTGTCTTGTGATTTCTGGTTGTATCCCGCGTAGTGCGTCATTACCGCCAAGAGCTAAAATAACCAAATCAACATTTTGTGCACTAGAAAGTACCCATTCCAGTCTTGAAAGGCCTCCCGAGGTTGTATCGCCCGATACGCCTGCATTGGTCACTTTAACGTTTATGCCCTTATCAATTAATGTGCGTTCAAGTTGATCGGTAAACCCTTCGCCGGGGCCAAGCCCATATCCTGCGGCTAAGCTATCGCCAAAAGCAAGAATATGTTTCGTTTCTTGCGCATGTAATGGCTGCATTGTGACGTATAATGATCCGAAGATCGAAATAATCGTAAAAATAAGACGTTTAATCGCAATATGGTTGAATAACTCAATTGGAGTGATAAAAACATTATTGTATAACTTTATTAATTTAGACACTTATAAAAAACCTTATCGTTTAACGAGTATATTTAAATATGACCGACACTAAAATTCTTGAACTAAAGAATATTCATCTCAGGCTTAAAAGCAATGATTTTGAAGTTAAAATCTTAAATGGTATAGATCTAAAAGTTGACGAAGGTAAGGCAGTCGCCATTTTAGGGGCTTCTGGATCAGGAAAATCAAGCATGATGTCGGTCATGAATGGCTTGGAACGGCAAACAGAGGGCAGTGTCATGGTCGCGGGTCATGTGCTTGATAAAATGAATGAAGATGAGCTTGCCATGTTCCGTCGTGACAATATTGGCATTATTCTGCAAGCATTTCACCTTATTCCGACAATGACGGCAATTGAAAATGTGGCTGTGCCGCTTGAGCTTGCTGGTGTATCGGGCGCTGAAGAAAAAGCGAAAAAAATGCTTATTGATGTTGGTCTTGAGCACCGCATGGACCATTTCCCGACACAGCTATCGGGGGGTGAGCAGCAACGTGTAGCGATTGCAAGGGCAATGGCACCTCAACCGAAAATTTTATTTGCCGACGAGCCAACGGGAAATCTCGACGGGAAAACAGGGCACAATATTATTGAACTTATTTTTGATCTTAAAGAAAAGAATGACGCAACATTAATCTTGATTACACATGATCAGGAGCTCGCAGAGAAATGTGATGAGATTCTTCATATTCAAGATGGCTTAATTACAAACAATGTTGATGTTCATGAAAATGAAGGAAAGAAGGTTGCCGAATAATGGTTGCTACTCGTTTTGCTCTTCGTGAAATAAGATTTGCTTTTAAGCAATTTAGAATATTCATCGCGTGTCTATTTTTAGGCACGGCTATCATCGCGGCCGTCGGGTCCGTTACAACAAATATTGCAGAAAGCCTCTCCCGAGATGCACGTATTTTCTTAGGCGGTGACGTAGAAATTGAAACAAATCAGCGCCTATTGACCGATGAAGAAATGGCATATGTTGTTGATACGGCTGAAGAAATATCAATGGTCAGTGAACTTCGTGCGATGGCGCACACAGAAGATTTTACCGAGAGTAGTTTAATTGAAGTTAAAGCAGTTGATGATTTATATCCGCTTTTTGGTGTTCTGGAAACAAATAGTAACCTACCAAGAGAAGAACTTCTCGCCTTTAAAGACGGGCATTGGGGTGCCGTCCCACTTGAAGCAATTGCAACAAGACTTGGTGTTGATATTGGTGACAAGATAAATATCGGTAGTCTTGTCTATGAAGTACGCGGAGTGACTGCAAAAGAACCAGATAGTTCAAATGCGGGTTTTCAATTAGCACCAAGCATTCTTGTTTCTTCTAATAGCATGGAAGATACTGGTTTAATTACTTTTGGGAGCCTGGTTGAATATAATTATCGCCTTAGGTTGGCTGACGGAACAGATGCAAAACTTTATGAGGAAACGATTGAAGAAGCATTTCCTGATTCCGATTGGCGCGTGAGAAATAAAAGCAGTGGCGGCGGAAGTGCACAAAGGTTTATCGACCGTATGGGGCAATTTATGACATTGGTTGGCTTAACAGCGCTTCTAGTTGGTGGAGTTGGTGTTAGTAATGCGGTTCATGGATATTTAAATTCGAAAACCAATACGATCGCAACATTTAAAATATTGGGCGCACAATCTGAAACTATTTTCAAAATTTATTTACAACAAATTCTAATCATGGCAGCGATATCAATCGTGCTTGGGTTATTCGTCGGGGGGGCGTTGCCCTTTTTATTCGCGGATTTCTTAGAAAGCAAAATGCCGATCGAAATTTCACGTGAATTTTATTTTGCCCCACTTGCTGTAGCCGCCTTTTATAGCATTCTAATCAGTCTGATATTTACACTTTGGCCATTGGCAAAGGCAAAGAATATCTCTGCCCGCCAACTGTTCCGCATTGCCATTTCTGAGCCCGGTGAAAATAACATTCCGAAAAATTATTTGATCACGATTGTGATAATGATCGTCATGATGCTTGCGATGGTATTTTATACGGCAGAATACAGTGAATTAACCGCGTATTTTATCGGTGGAATGCTTGCGTCGTTTGCGCTTCTTTTTGGAACAGGGATATTGGTCCGTAAAGGGGTTTCCTATTTACCGCGCCGCTACAGTCCCGCCTTAAGAATTGCACTCTCAAACATCACAAGACCGGGTAACTCAACATTATCGATCATATTGTCCCTAGGGCTCGGATTGATACTTCTAACCGCTATTGCATTGGTTGAATTTGGTTTGGATAGTGAAATTGAAAGACGTGTTGAAACAGATGCACCAAGTTACTTTTTCCTTGATATTCAAAAAGCAGATCATGACAGTTTTAAAGAACATATGTTATCGCAAGAGGGCGCAAACCTTTATAGAACCGTCCCTAATTTAAGAGGGCGTATTAGTCATGTTAAAGGGGTGCCTTCTGATGAAGTGGAAATCAGCCCCGAAATGCGATGGGTCCTTAGAGGGGACCGTGGGATGACCTTCACGGATGAAGTTCCAGAAGATAATAAATTGGTTGAAGGTGATTGGTGGCCAATCGGTTATGACGGTGAGCCACAAGTTTCATTAAGTCAGGATGTATATGAAGCACTCGGACTGGTGTTAGGTGATAAAATCACGATTAATGTTTTAGGACGTAGCTTTGAAGTCGCAGTTAGGTCAGTAAGATCCGTCGATTGGGGCACATTTGGTATTAATTATGCCATGATGTTTGATCCAAATATGTTAAGTGATGCACCTTATACTTATGTGGGTACGCTTAAATCTACACCTGAACGAGAGGCGGCGAATTATCAAGCGATTACACGAAACTACCCAAATGTTACAACAGTTCGCCTTAAAGAAGTCCTTGAAAATGTACAAGTTCTATTACTGCAAATTAAAGGCGCAATTGACGTTATGGCGTCGATTACGATTGTAGCGGGCATTTTGGTATTAAGCGGCGCCATTGCGGCTGGTCATAAAGGACGTGTTTATGATAGCGCCGTCTTAAAGGTCGTCGGGGCAACACGGATGGATATCTTAAAGGCTTATATATTTGAATTTATTATCTTGGGTGTTGCCACAGGTTTTGTCGCGATCTTGCTTGGTACTGTTGCCGCATATGGGATTGTCGTCGGCATTATGGAACTTGAATGGACATTCTCATTACAAATTCCACTGATTACTGTTTTTGCAGCAATTGTAATGACCATGTCGATCGGAATGTTCAGCATTTGGAAAGCAATGTCAGTAAGACCGGCTCAAGTCCTTCGTGGTATATAAATAACTTCTTTTAATAACTTAAGGGCTGCTATTATTGTTGCTTCGCGAACTGCGGATCTGCCAATATCACCAAAATTAGCTTCTTGATGGGTTGGAATGCTGCCTTTCTTTTGCGCAGCAATATGAACGAGGCCAACAGGTTTATCAATACTGCCGCCTCCGGGCCCGGCAATACCAGTAACAGAAACGGCAATTGAAGCATTAGACTGATTAAGGGCACCATCGACCATTTCCAAAGCGGTTTCTTTACTAACGGCACCAAATTTTTCTAGTGTTTGAGAATTCACAAGAATGGTTTCATGCTTTGCTTGATTGGAATAAGTAACGAAGCCACGATCAACAACGTCGGATGATCCCGCAATATCCGTTAACGCACCAATTATTAAGCCACCAGTACAGGATTCAGCAGTCGCAATTTGATAACTATTTTTGCGCGCTAATTCTAATACTTCGGTAGCAAGTTTAACAATTTCAGCTGAGAACATAGAAATTCACAGCGTAAAGCACAGCTGCCCCCAAAATGCCTGCAACGACATCATCCATCATAACGCCGAACGCATCATGTCGTTTATCAAAATGTGATACGGGCCACGGTTTCATAATATCAAATATTCTAAACGCGAGAAGTGCAAGAATATATTGTCCTATATGATTGTTATCAATAATGAACAGACAAACGAGCCATTGCCCCACCACTTCATCTACGACGACCTCGCCAGGGTCGGTTTTTCGAGTTTCATTCATATATTCACGTGATGCCCATAATCCAAGCACAAATACTATTAAGGTCGCATTGGCAAGGCCGAATTTTCCAGCATGTTCAATAAGTAACCACGCAAAGGGAAGGGCAGCGATGCTCCCCATAGTGCCTGGGGCGAATGGGACAAGCCCGCTATAAAACCATGTTGAAATCATAAGTGAAGGATGAAAGAAGGATTTATTCCAATTTTTAAGGGCCATATTTAACAACTTTCCATTTTGGCATAAGGGTTATCCCCGCCAGCAGATGACAGAAAGCCAAATTCAATGAGCTTATAGAGTATGTCTTCGTCCACATCTGCAAGCTTGTTGATGTTGAGACATGCTTTCCCTCCTTTATGCTTACCCAGTTTTGTCATAAGGGGGTGATGTTTGTAACCGTAAAATAGATAAAAGGATAAATAGCTTTTTCGGGGAGAGAAGCCAACTTGGAAAATATCACCTTCATGGCCACTTTTGTATTTATAATGATAATTTCCAAAACCAATCATTGCATCTCCCCACTTTTTAGGTGGCAAGCCTGTTATGTCTTTCATCATTTCTAGAATTCTGAAGCTATCGGCTTTTTTTCCTTCGTGTTCAATAGAGTTTAGAAAATCATCGACGCTTTCATTCGTTTCTTTTGTTTTATTTTCCGCCATTATTTACTCCGGTAGTCTGACGGTTGCAACTGCTTGAGCCATTATGCCTTCACCTTTTCCTGTAAAACCCAGTTTCTCAGTTGTGGTTGCTTTGACGCTAACGCGGGCGATATCTAAATCAATTATTTCAGAAATTTTATCACGAATTTTTTCACGGTGTGGTCCGATCTTCGGCGTTTCGCAAATAATCGTCAAATCAACATGCGCAATTACGCCAACTTGCTGATGAATAAGGTCTGCGGCATGTTTTAAAAAAATATCAGAACTTGCGCCTTTCCATTTTTTATCGCTTGGTGGGAAATGGTCACCGATATCTCCTAAAGCCATTGATCCCAATAGTGCATCTGTAAGAGCATGTAGTGCAACATCAGCATCAGAATGTCCTTTTAAGCTATGCGTATGAGGAATTTTTACACCACCAAGAATGACATGATCTCCTTTATCAAAGGCGTGAACATCAACCCCATATCCTGTGCGAATATCTGTATAAGTCTTTGCTGTCATCATTTCCGCTTTCTTTAGGTCTTCTGATGTTGTGATTTTAAAGTTATTTTCTGACCCTTCAATAATTCTGACCTTTAGTCCGCTTTTTTCTGCGATTGAACTATCGTCTGTCATATTTTCATTTTCAAAACGGTGGTGTGCCATGAATATTGCTTTATATCGAAATGTTTGCGGTGTTTGAGCACGATATAAATAATTGCGATCCAAAGTACTGTCGATTTTATCCGTCCCCATGTACTTTATGGTATCAGTTACTTTTAAAGCGGGAATTACAGCGCCAGAAACCTCAACCACGTCAATTAAATCATCTATTATTTTATGATCTAGAAAGGGTCGTGCTGCATCATGAATAAATACATATTCCGGCATTTTATCGCTAATGGCTTCAAGTCCGTTTAATACGGATTGTTGCCTTGTCTCACCACCAAATATGGGGGCAGGCAAGTCAAGGCCATTTAATGCCTGATCATATAAATTTTTATCATCAGGATGAATGATAACTTGAATAAGATCAATGTTAGGATGATTTAAGAAAACCTCGACTGTACGTCTTAAAATTGGCACCCCTCCCACTTCAAGGTATTGCTTTGGTATTTCTCCACCCACGCGCTGTCCACGACCAGCGGCGACGATTATGGCTGCGTTTCTAATAGTCATCTGCAAAAGCTATCATTTTTATATAAAAATGTCGTCAAGATTTTGATTCTTTTTCGCCTTTGACGTGACTTATGTTTTCGGTTATAGTGCCGTCGATATTGACTAAAATTTAGACATTTTTAAAGGCTGCTTAATTTTTAATCATGACTTATTTGTTGAAACCAATAAATATTGGTCCTATCACAATTGAGGACCCTGTTCTGTTATGCCCAATGGCGGGTGTAACGGATTTACCATTTAGACGCCTCGTGAAAAGATTTGGTGCAGGACTTGTAACATCTGAAATGATCGCTAGTCAGGCTATGATCCGTGATCATCATCGCACACATAAGATGGCCGCAGCTGAAAGTGACGAATACCTAATGTCTGTTCAGCTTGCTGGTTGTGATCCTGATATGATGGCCCAAGCCGCAAAAATGAACGAAGATAAGGGTGCCCCAATCATTGATATTAACATGGGATGTCCTGCCAAGAAGATCGTCAATGGATATGCGGGTTCTGCCTTGATGCAAGATTTGGACATTGCTGGAAAGATAATTGAGGCAACTGTTAATGCGGTTTCAATTCCTGTCACCTTAAAAATGAGAACGGGTTGGGATATTACCAACAGAAATGCACCAGAGCTTGCAAAAATTGCTGAGGACCTAGGCATTAAAATGGTTGTGGTTCATGGACGTACTCGAAATCAAATGTATAAAGGATCGGCTGATTGGCGATTCATACGTGAAGTCAAGGACGCCGTTAATATCCCCGTTATTGCTAATGGTGATATTGTTTCATGTGAAGACGCAAAAGAAGCTCTAAAGCAATCAGGGGCGGACGGCGTTATGATTGGAAGAGGGAATTATGGTAAGCCGTGGTTCATTTCGCAAGTAATTCATTATCTTAAAACCGGTGAAAAATTACCGGATCCTGAATTATATGTCATCAAGGATATCATGGTTGAACATTATCTTTCCATGTTAAAGCACTATGGTGAAGGTGCTGGTAAGAAAATAGCGAGGAAGCATATCAGTTGGTATACTAAGGGCTTAAGAGATAGCGCAGAGTTTCGCCAAAAAGTAAATAAACTCTCAGAAACGCAAGAAGTGCTTGATACAATTGAAGCCTTTTTTGAACCATTATTGAGTGAGCAAGCTGCTTAAAATGGCAAAAGAAAAGCTATATATTGCTGAAGAAAGCTCAAAAAATACTGCAGATAAGATTTTAAATAGTTTGTCAGAGGCAATATTATCGGTCGATAGTCAACAAAAAATAATTTTCGCTAACGCAGCTGCGGAGCAATTGCTTGGCAGTAGTTATGTGATTTTATCACGCAAAAAATTGACTGATATTGTGCCGCAAGATAGTCCAATTGTATCGCTCGTTGAGCAATCTATAAGTAAAAAAGCGGTCGTATCAGAATATGACATTAATATTGGAAACCCTATAATAGGAAATACAAAAATTGATGTTCATGTATCGCCATTGATTGAAACAGATGATATTGAGGAAAATGGTGCCGTCATACAGTTTCAGCAAAGAACGATCGCGCAAAAAATCAACCAACAAAAACATCACCGCAATGCTGCGCGTTCGGTTTCCGGTATGGCTGCGATGCTTGCACATGAAATTAAAAACCCATTGTCCGGCATAAAAGGGTCTGCGCAAATACTTTCTCAAGACATCAGCAAAGATGATGTTGCGTTAACCGATCTGATTATTGATGAAGTTGACAGGATTTGTAAGCTTGTTGATCGCATGGAAGTGTTTACTGATCATAGGCAGATAGAACGTGAAGAAATAAATATTCACAGTGTCTTAGAACATGTTAAAAAATTGGCGGAAAATGGTTTTGGTAAACATGTCAAATTTGTTGAATTATATGATCCTTCCTTACCAAATACACTCGGGGATCACGGTTCTTTAATTCAGGTATTTTTAAATTTACTAAAAAATGCTGCTGAAGCCGTCACAGAAAATGATGGTCAAATAACAATTACAACAGCATATAGGTTAGGTATGCGAGTAGCCTCTGCAAATGGGGAAGAATTTTTAAATTTACCATTAGAGATTACGATTATTGATAATGGTGGTGGTATCGATGATACAATTAAAGAGGATATTTTTGATCCGTTCGTCACAACGAAAAGCGGTGGGTCAGGGCTAGGATTAGCATTAGTTGCTAAAATAATTTCTGACCATGGGGGGGTGATCGAATGTGAAAGTGACGAAGGTAAAACAATCTTTCGTGTATTACTGCCATCGGCTTTAAAGGGAAATCATGACAAATAAAACAATTCTTATTGCTGATGATGATAAAGCCATACGTACTGTGTTGGCTCGCGCGTTAGGTCGTGAAGGATATGATGTGCGGCTTTCGAGTAATGCTGCAACACTATGGCGCTGGGTTTCAAATGGCGAAGGGGATATTGTCATATCAGATGTTATGATGCCAGATGATAACGGACTTGATATGTTGGTGCGTATAAAGAAAATAAGGCCCGAATTACCAGTTATTATTATGAGTGCGCAAAATACCCTTATGACAGCCGTTAAAGCAGCAGAAAGCGGTGCGTATGAATATTTGCCTAAGCCATTTGATCTAGAGGAATTGTTTCTTGCGATAAAAAATGGACTTAGTCCGAAGAATAAATTGGATAAAGCGGTATCTATTAAAAATGAAGAAGATATTCCATTAATTGGACGTTCGCCTGCGATGCAAAATGTATATCGCATCATGGCCCGGCTAATGAATACGGATTTAACCGTCATGATAACCGGTGAAACTGGCACGGGTAAAGAATTGGTGGCAAAAGCCCTACATGATTTTGGCCAACGTCGAAATGCGCCTTTTGTGGCGATAAATATGGCAGCCATACCAAAAGAACTTATTGAAAGCGAACTATTTGGCCATGAGAAAGGCTCTTTTACTGGAGCGGTGTCAAAAAATATAGGGCGCTTTGAAAAGGCCAAAGGTGGTACTTTATTTCTAGATGAAATTGGCGACATGCCTATGGAGGCGCAAACAAGACTTCTAAGAGTTCTTCAAGAAGGTGAATTTGTTTCAGTGGGTGGTGGTGATCCCGTTAAAATAAACGTTAGAATTATTGCCGCAACTCACAGAAATTTAAAAACTTTAATTGCCCAAGGGTTGTTTAGAGAAGATTTATATTACCGTCTAAATGTCGCGCCCATAAACCTTCCGCCATTAAGAGACCGCAAATCTGATATTGATGATTTGGTTCGCTTCTTTCTTGCAAATTATTCAGAAGAAAATAATTCAACCCCGAAAGTTATGGCGACAAATGCAATTGAGCAACTTAAAAAGTATGATTGGCCTGGTAATATTAGAGAACTTGAAAATATAGTTCATCGTTTGGCCGCATTATATAATGAAGATGAAATTAGTTTTGAGAATGTAATAACGGAACTATCTGAAGGTAATATTATTCAATCAGATTCTGACGACCAAAATTCAGATCAATTGTATTTTTCAGAGACATTACAGCAATCAATTCACCGTCATTTGAAGAAATATTTCGATGCACATAATGTGGATGAATTGCCTCCTAAAGGATTATACGGACGTATTTTAAGTGAAATGGAGCGCCCTCTGATTGAACTTTCATTAAATGCGACAAAAGGAAATCAAATAAAAGCCTCAGAAATGCTAGGTTTAAACCGGAATACTCTCCGTAAAAAAATTAAAGAACTTAATATTCCAATTATAAAAGATCGACTTTAATTTTTTTGCTATCTAATATTCTTAAAAACGTGCTAAAATGTTGCATTATTGCAACAATATGATAGTCTCTATTCATTATGAGTGAACAAGTATTGCGAAAAAAATCCATCATCCTTAGCAGAATGAAGCTCTGGGCAAGGAAAGTGGATTTGGAAAATAAGTTAGTATATGTACTTTTCCTCGGCTTGCTTATGTCGGCTGGGGGGGCATATGCTTTATTTTCAAATGCCGCGCCACTATCTCCTACACCAGACAATCTTTATATTTTTGTTTTATTTATTACCGTAAATCTGTTGCTTTTGGGAACGCTGGTCGTTCGTCAATTTATTCAGTTATGGGGAGAAGGTAAAAAAGGAGCTGCGGCAACCCGCCTTCACAGAAGAATTGTAACATTATTCAGTGTTATTGCGATTACGCCAACAATTATTGTGGCGATTGTATCCATAATGTTTTTCGAATTTGGAATTCAGTCTTGGTTTAGTGAAAAAGTACAAACCGTTATTGATAGTTCAGAAAGTGTTGCGCAGACATACATCCAAGAACATTATAATATTATTCGTGCCGATGCACTTGGCATGGCAAATGAATTGAATAGACGTGCGTTTGTGTTTTCTAGTCAACCAGAATTACTTGATCAAGCTTTGAATATTCAGGCACGTGCTCTTGGGCTTTCTGATGCCATTATTCTTAATCGGGAAGGCGAAGTAACCTCGCGAGCGACATCGACTTTCAGTGTCTTTGATGGACGATTAAATAAACAAATTATGGAAGAGGCTGCCGACGGGAATGTAAAGGTTTTTTCTAGTGGCGAAAATGATGGACAAATTAGGGTTATTGTTCGGTTAGATGCTTTTTTAGATCAATATTTGTATATTGGCAGATTAATTGATGCACAAGCATTAGCGCTCGTAAGAAGAACATTGGAAGCTAAAGATGATTTTGAAAAATCCCAATCAGAATTATCGGAATACAGACTTTTATTTAATATTACCTTCTTATTCCTTGCGTTAATTGTTCTATTTATTTCTGCGTTGTTAGGCTTCCGTCTTGCAAGTAATCTCATGAAGCCAATTAATACACTTGTGGGTGCAACCGATAAGGTTGGTAAAGGTGATTTTTCTGCACGTGCCCCTATCAAGGCGGGGTATGATGATTTAGGTGGCCTAACAAAAGCATTTAACACCATGACGCGCCAGCTTCAGAAACAGCAAAAAGACTTGCTTTCTGCTAATATGAAACTTGATGAAAGACGCCGGTTCACTGAAACAGTTTTATCGGGCGTATCACCGGGTATTATGGGACTAGATGATGGGGGAAATATTACGCTTTCTAATAGATCGGCTTCTATTATGCTTGGAATAAATGAAGAGGATCTGAAAGGCAGGAATATTAATGCCGTTATGCCAGAAGTATCTGAGCTTTTTGATAAAATTATTAGATCAAAAACGGAAGGTGTAGAAGATCAGATTGTATTAAACAGAAGTGATTATGCATTAAACCTATTAGTTCGAATTACTGCAGAATTAAAAGGAAAGCATGCAAAAGGTTTTGTTATTAGCTTTGATGATATAACGGAACAAGTTGCCGCACAAAGAACGGCAGCTTGGGCTGACGTCGCAAGAAGAATTGCGCATGAAATTAAAAACCCATTAACACCCATTCAATTATCGGCCGAGCGTCTAAAGCGTAAGTATTTAAAAGAGGTTACATCAGACCCTGAAATTTTTACACAATGCACGGATACAATTGTCAGGCAGGTTCGTGACCTACGTCAAATGGTTGATGAATTTTCATCATTTGCTAGAATGCCTAGTCCAATTATTCAAACAGAAGACCTTGTTGAAATTGCCAAGCAGGCTACTTTCTTAATGGACTTAAGCCATAAAGGCATAATGATCGAAACAGATTTCCCAGATCAACCTATTTATTTTGATTGTGACGCAAGACAGATCGGTCAGGCACTAACAAATATTATTAAAAATGCTTCAGAAGCTCTCAACGAACAAGAGGGCGGGAAAATTCGTATTCAGTTAAGAGATGACGAAAATATTTCAAAAATTACCGTATCTGATAATGGTATAGGTATGCCTGAGGGTATGATTGACCGCTTAACTGAGCCTTATGTGACCACCAGAAGTAAGGGAACAGGGTTGGGATTAGCAATTGTTAAGAAAATTATGAAAGATCATGGCGGAAATCTAGTTTTAGAAAATAATGCTGATATGGGGGCCTCTTCAACCTTGATATTTAGAAAAACTAAAAGCGTTGAAGATGATGAAGACCAACTTACAGAAAATGATGATTTAAGGGCTAAAAGTAATATAAGGATAGTTCATGGCGCTTGATATTTTGGTCGTTGATGATGAAGCTGATATTAGAGATTTAATTTCAGGCATCTTAAACGATGAAGGGTATGACACTCGTACGGCAGGAAATAGTGATGATGCGTTAAAGGAAATTGATGCACTTAGACCATCTTTGCTTGTTTTAGATATATGGCTACAAGGTAGCAAATTAGATGGCTTAGAAATATTAGAAGCGGTAAAGAAAAAGCATAAAGATTTACCCGTGATCATTATTAGTGGTCATGGAAATATTGAAACCGCTGTTACGGCCATTAAAAGGGGGGCGTATGATTTTATCAGCAAACCTTTTGAAACCGAAAAACTATTAATTCTAGTTGAACGCGCAACTGAAGTTGACCGTTTGCGCCGTGAAAATTCTGAGCTTAAAGAAAAAGCAGGATACGAAAACCAATTAACCGGAACGTCATCTGCAATTACTTTAGTGAGAAATACAATAGAAAAAGTCGCACCAAGCGGCAGTCGAGTTCTCATTACTGGGGCATCAGGAACCGGAAAAGAAATGGTGGCGCGTTTAATCCATCATCAATCTAAGCGTGCGAATGGTGCCTTTATCGTGGTGAATGCGGCGAGCATGTCACCAGAAAATATGGAAAGTGAGTTATTCGGTGTTGAAGAAGATGGGGTAGTCGTAAAAACGGGTGTTTTTGAAAAGGCGCATGGCGGGACTCTTTTCTTTGATGAAGTCGCGGATATGCCGCAGACAACCCAAGCAAAAATATTGCGTATATTAACGGATCAAACCTTTGAACGGGTAGGCGGCAACCAGCGCGTCCAAGTTAACGTAAGAGTGGTAAGCGCAACTGGCAGAAATTTACGCCAAGAAATTGAAGCTCAACGATTTCGCGAGGACCTTTACCACCGGCTAAATGTGGTGCCTGTTCAAGTTCCTTCTTTAACCCAAAGAAGGGAAGATATCCCACTTTTGGTTAAACAAATGATACTTGGTTTTACAAGTGCGACAGGGCTACCACCACGTGATATAGATGATGAAGCATTATCTGCGCTTCAAACGCATGATTGGCCGGGTAACGTCCGTCAATTAAAAAATACAGTCGAGAGAATGTTGATATTATCAGGTGATGAAGAGGTCATAACCGTTAGTTTATTGCCGCCAGATATTATGGAAGACAGTGAAATTATAAGGCCTAATTCAAATACTGAAATCATGACACTTCCGCTTCGTGATGCTCGTGAGACGTTTGAACGTGAATACTTAAATGTACAATTACAGCGTTTCCAAGGCAATATTTCAAAAACAGCGGAGTTTGTAGGTATGGAACGATCAGCCTTACACCGAAAACTAAAGGGATTAGGCATTGGAACACTTGATAAAAAGTAAGAACGTGTAAAAGGATTTTGTTATGAAAGTGATTATCTGTGGAGCTGGTCAAGTTGGTTACAATATTGCTCGTCATCTCGCTCAAGAGCAAAATGACGTAACGGTAATTGATCGTTCAGAAGCGCTTATTAATAAAGTGAGGAACTCACTCGATGTGCATGCTCTAGTTGGTTATGCTTCGCATCCTGATTTACTTGAAAGCGCGGGAGCAGAAGACGCGGATATGATTATTGCTGTGACGCTTTTTGATGAGGTGAATATGGTGGCCTGTCAAGTTGCACATTCTTTATTTAATGTTCCTACAAAAATTGCACGTATTAGAGCGCAAAATTATTTGAACCCGAAATGGCAACTGCTATTTAGCCGCGATCATATGCCTATTGATGTTATTATTTCTCCTGAAATTGAAGTGGCGAAAGCGGCGATTAACAGACTAGAGGTTCCAGGTGCAACCGATATGATCCGTTTTGCGGATGATAGGATTAGGGTTATTGGCGTTAAGCTAGAAGAAGACTGCCCAGTCGTTGATACCCCCCTTCGCCAATTAACAGAACTATTCCCAGATTTAAATATTGTGGTTTGCGGAATTTTAAGAAATGGCAAATTAATTGTTCCATCCGGTAATGATCAGCTATTGGTTGGCGATAATATTTATATTGCTTCTGAAAAATCGCACGTAACAAGAGCATTAAGTGTATTTGGTCATGAAGAAGAAGAAGCAAGAAATGTTGTGATCGTTGGCGGTGGTAATGTTGGTACTTTCATCAGCGAGCAATTAACGGAATCGAATAATAAATTTCAAATTAAGATCATCGAACGAGATGAAAAGAGAGCCTTTAAGGTTGCAGAAAAATTATCAAAAGCGGTTGTTCTGCATGGTGATGCTTTGGATATGGAAATCTTAAAAGAAGCAAATATACATGGAACTGAATCGATCATTTCAGTAACCAATGATGATAAGGTAAATATTCTTTCTGCACTACTTGCAAAACAAATGGGATGTAAAAGTGCAATCACGTTGATCAATGATCACTCATTTGGTGACTTGACAGACTCGGTAGGTATTGAAGCATTCGTTGACCCACGACAAACGACCGTTTCCAGTATTCTGAAACATATGAGACGAGGTAGAATTAGTTCGCTTCAAAGCTTGGCAGGTGGCGAAGCGGAAATTATGGAAGCTGTTGCCGTTGAGGCGTCTCCTTTGGTCGGAAAACCATTAAGAGATGTAAAGTTACCGTCGGGCGTAATTATCGGATCTGTTATTCAGGATGATAAAATTATCGTTCCAAAAGGTGGCACGATTATAAATGCCGGTGACACAGTTATTGTCTTTACGTGTGCTGATATGATTAAAAAGGTCGAAGAACTATTCTCGGTAAGGCTAGAATATTTCTAGCCTTTAAAGTTAGCTATAATAGATTGTATTATGATTACAAAAATCGGTCATATAATAGGGTACATGCTTATCTTTTTAGGTATAAGTGAGACCATTCCTATTTTTGTTGCTTTATCATTTGATGAAACGCGTCTGATTTTACCATTTTTTATTAGCTCAATGTTGACGATTTTCATTGGGTTAGGGTTTTATTTTGCCTTTCATGATGATCCTAATAAACCATCCAGATACACAATAATTTCGTTTCTTATTTTTACTTGGATTTTGATCCCTGTCTTTGCATCATTACCGTTTATGATCTCAGGCGTACTTACGAAATTTACGGATGCTTATTTTGAGGCTGCATCAGCTTTAACTACTTCTGGGTCAACTATTCTTTCAAATTCCTCACTTGCTCCAAAAACGCTTTTGTTTTGGCGTTCTTTTCTTCAATGGCAAGGGGGAATATTGATTTTTATACTTGCCTCAGCGATCATCCCATTGAGTACAATTGGCGGTTCTGATTTATTTAGAAGTTCACTTCCTCATGGGGAAGGAGAAGGACTACTTGCTAGGTTAAAGGCATCGTTTAAGCCACTGGCTTCAGTTTATGTGTTGTTTACTTTTACATGTATGGTTTTATTGATTTTTAGCGGTATGACCTCTTTTGATGCGCTCTCAACGGCTATGGCAACACTTTCAAGCGGTGGCTTCACTAATCATGCCAATTCAGGTGTAAATTCATTTAACAATATGTCTGAATTCATATTGGTTCCGTTCATGCTTATTGCTGCGACGAATTTAACGTTTCATTGGTCATTTTTAAGAAGTGGTAAATATAAAGTTTATCAAAAAGATCGGGAAATAAAATATTTCATAATGATGTTTTTAGTAGCTGTAATCGTGATGTTCATTGCTTTGCTTGGATTTGATTATGGAAGTAATTTAAGCGTATTAAAAAGGCTGGGAATTTCTATTTTTACAGCAGCTTCTGCCATAAGCACCACGGGCTTTGTTCCTGATGCTGCTAATTCACTTCCTCTAGGGATTATCATCATCTCAATAATATTGATTTTTATAGGCGGAACGGCTGGCTCTAGCGCCGGTGGATTTAAAGTCCTTCGCTTTAGAGTGTTATTTCGTCAAGCGGATAGTGAAATTAGCCGACTAGCACATCCTCACGGTATTGTTGCGATGCGTGTGAATGATATTAGTGTGACGAATTCAATTCTGATGAGTATATGGACTCTTTTGATATTATATTTAACGTCTATCGCTATTTTTTCAGTATCATATGGTGCGATGGGATATGATATGGGGACAGGCATTGGTTTAACGGTCGCAAATTTATTTAGTGCAGGGGCGATGACTGGCCTAATAGCACCCGATTTTATTGGCTATTCTGGTATGACCTATGAAGCAAAATGGCTTACTTCCGCTCTTATGATTTTAGGAAGATTAGAAATAATTACGTTGCTTATTTTTCTAACTCCTTCGTTCCGAAGAAATTAAATTTTCATTTCAATGAATGACTCTTCTTGGTTTAATTCACATCATTGTTGTGGTATACTCTGCTTCAACCATTTGCAGCGTAATCAGTATAAATCTGTTTTAAGGCTACAATAATAATAAAAGTGGATTAAAAAATGTCTGAAAAAATACACAACTTACAAGATGCCTTCCTAAATAATGTACGCAAAAACAAAGCGCCTATTACAGTGTTCCTTGTTAATGGCGTTAAATTACAGGGTATTATCACTTGGTTTGATAACTTTTGTATTTTGTTACGTCGTGATTCTAATGTTCAATTGGTTTATAAACATGCGATCTCTACCATAATGCCTGGTGGTCCTATTAATCTATTTGAAGAAGACGAAGATGGTGATGTTGATGAGGAGTAGTATTTTCCTCGTATGACGGACCACGACGTAAAAGAAACGCTTCAGTTTCGAAAGAAATCATTTAATTCTGTATGGGATGATGGAAATCAAGGGAATGAACAAATTGGTCATTCTTCTGGTGCGCGTTCGCTTGTATTTCATCCAAGTATAAATGATAGAGCGAATTCATTAAACTTAAGAAGTGCAGAAAATAGATTGTCTGAAGCAGTCTCTTTATCAGCTGCATTAGAGTTAGATATTGTTCTCGCTGAAGTTATAACTTTAAATAAAATTAGACCGGCGACCTTTTTAGGTAAAGGGAAGTTGGATGAAATGTCGGCTATAATTAATGCACATGACATTGAATTGGTGGTGGCAGATTGTGAATTATCCCCTGGACAACAAAGAAACCTTGAACGCGAATTAAAAGTAAAAGTGATTGACCGTACCGGATTGATTTTAGAAATATTCGGCGAGCGCGCACAAACAAAAGAAGGGGTTCTGCAAGTAGAGTTGGCTCACTTAAGTTATCAAAAAAGCCGTTTGGTAAGGTCATGGACCCATTTGGAGCGCCAAAGGGGTGGTTTTGGCTTTATGGGTGGTCCTGGCGAAAGCCAAATTGAATCGGATAGACGATTAATTGATGAGCGAATTGGAAAAATAAAAAAACAGCTTTCAACAGTTATTAAAACACGTGAATTACATAGAAATAGCAGAAGAAAAGTTCCATTTCCTATCATTGCATTAGTTGGATATACCAATGCTGGAAAATCAACGCTGTTTAATTATTTAACTGAAGCAAAAGTTATGGCTGAGGATTTATTATTTGCTACATTAGACCCCACCATGCGTAATGTTGATTTACCTAATGGTCAAAAGGCTATTTTTTCAGATACAGTTGGGTTTATTTCTGATTTGCCGACACATTTGGTGGCCGCTTTTCGCGCTACTTTAGAGGAAGTGACTGAGGCAGATATAATATTGCATGTTCGTGATATTTCACATCCTGATACGGAAGCGCAAAAGCATGATGTAGAAGAAATCCTAAAGTCATTAGGTGTTTTAAACGAAGAAAGTAAAAGTCTTTATGAAGTATGGAATAAAGTTGATCTTTTAAATGAAGAAGAGCGCTCGTTTATCGAAAATATGGCTTCTCGAATTGATAATGTAACACTCGTTTCTGCCGTATCTGGTGAAGGTTGTGATGTGCTTCTCTCTTCTATGGAAAAAGAGTTAGCCAAAGGTAAAAAACAATTTGAATTGACGTTTGAACATAAAGATGGCGCTGATGTTGCACTTTTTTATCAGTATGGGGAAGTTCTCGAACGAATTGATACGGAAGAACATACAAAACTAACTGTGCGTCTTGATGCCGCCGCTATCGGGCAATTGACTAAAATGGGCAAATTAAATGAAAGTTGATGAAATTTGCCGTTTAATCAAAAAAGTTTCCGCAGAAGAGATATTAACGCGTTTTCGAAATCTTAAAGAAACGGAAGTTCATTATAAAGAACCTGGCGAATTTGTAACCGCAGCTGATATCGCTTCAGAAAAAGCGCTGATTTCCGGATTGCATGAATTATATCCGAATGCTTTAATTACTGGTGAAGAAGATATTTCAGAAAACCCTGAAAGATTGAATGAGTTATTAAAAGCCGACTACGGATTTCTAATCGACCCAATAGATGGAACGAATAACTTCATCAAAGGAAATGAGCGTTTTGCAGTGATGATAGTAGCGCTCAAACATGGAAGTGTCGATATAAGTTGGATATATTTACCAGCAAGTGACATTATGGCCTATGCAACCAAAGGGCAGGGCGCATATTTAAATGATATAAAAATTACGTTGAGCAATAAAAAATCTGACCTTAGCGAATTAATCGGTGCTGCGCACATCAACCGTATGCCTAAAGAAATTAGGGATCAAGCAAAAGAAAAGCTTGAGTTAATAAAGGAAAACCGTCCGGGATTTTGTGCTGGTTATGATTATGTCTCTTTACTAAGAGGTGAAAAGGATTTTTCCGTATATTACCGTACATTGATTTGGGATCATTTACCCGGAAGTTTGATTTACAAGGAAGCCGGAGGATATGCTTTAGGGTTAGATGAGCAACCTTATACTCCAAAAAATGAGGGGACAGGTTTATTGTGTGCCGCAAATGAAGAGATGTGGCATAAAATTAAAAATACACTTTTTCTTAAATTCTAAGCTTATTCGTGACCTTGTTTTTCCTTTTAAAATAGTGCAACCTATTTTCTTAAAAAAATTGGAGGAGGAACTTATGAAAAAACATTTTCTATTATCATTAATGATGTCTGTGGCTATGCCAACGGGACTTATGGCCCAAGATAATGAAGGCCCGATGAATAGCAGCACTTTTAAAGGGCTCGAAATGCGCAATATTGGTCCATCATATATGTCTGGACGGATTGCGGATATTGCTGTTGATCAAAAGGACCCCGGAACGTGGTATGTTGGTGTTGCGTCTGGTGGGGTATGGAAAACGGTAAACGGTGGCACCACGTGGGACCCGATTTTTGAAAATGAAAATGTATATTCAATTGGTGATGTCACAATTGACCCTAGTAATTCAAATGTCGTTTGGGTTGGAACGGGTGAAAATAATGCTGGTCGCCATATTGCCTTTGGTGATGGAATTTATAAGTCAGAAAATGGCGGTAAAAGCTGGACGAATATGGGCTTAGAAGATAGTGAGCATTTAGGCGATATAGTGATCCACCCTGAAGATAGTAATACTGTGTGGGTTGCTGCACAAGGACCACTTTGGTCAAAAGGTGGTCAACGAGGGCTTTATAAAACCACTGATGGCGGTAAAACATGGCGTAATACTCTCGAGATCGATGAATGGACAGGGGTCGGCTCCCTTGCCATTGACCCAAGTAATCCAGATATATTATATGCGGCTGCATGGCAACGTCAGCGTACGATTGCGGCCTTAATTGATACCGGACCTGGGTCAGCGCTCTATAAATCAACGGATGGTGGTGAAACATGGGAAAAAATGACAGTAGGTCTGCCGACAAGTAATATGGGTAAATCTAGCGTTGCGGTTTCACCGATTGACCCGAATGTTGTTTATGCAACAATTGAACTTGATGAACGTAAAGGTGGTTTTTGGCGTTCTTCCGATAAAGGCGCAAGCTGGGAAAAGATGTCTGATCGTGTATCTGGTGGCACCGGCCCACATTATTATCAAGAAATCTTTGTCGACCCGCATACATTCGATATGGTCTATATGGCCAATAATTTAAGTGCCTATTCAATGGATGGTGGTAAAACGTGGAACAATATGAACCTTGTTAATCGTCATGTTGATGATCATGCTTTTGCGTTCCATCCGACTGATCCGGATTTTATTTTGGTTGGTTCCGATGGCGGTTTATATGAAAGTCGTGATAATATGGCAAAATGGCGCTTCATGCAGGGGATTGATGTTGCGCAATTTTATAAAATCGCGCCGGATGATTCATATCCATTTTATAATGTTTATGGCGGCACTCAGGATAATTCAACACAAGGTGGTCCAAGTCGTACAATGCGCGCGGATGGTATTCGTAACGGTGATTGGTATTTAACCATGGGAGCTGATGGTCATGGTCCAGCAACGGAGCCGGGTAACCCCAATATTATGTATTCACAAATGCAACAAGGTGGCTTAAGGCGACATGACAAAATGCTGCGTGAAAATGTTAATGTTCAACCACAAGCAAGGCCTGGTGAACCCGCTGAACGCTTTAATTGGGACGCGCCGATTAATGTTTCACATCATGATCCAAAACGCCTTTACCATGCGTCGCAACGTATGTGGCGCTCTGATAATCGTGGTGATAGTTGGACACCAATATCGGGTGATTTAACCAAAAATGGCAATCGTCTGACATATGAAATGATGGATACCACATGGGGGCCAGAGGCCGGCTGGGATTTGTCGGCGATGTCAAATTTTCATACGATTGCAAATGTGGCTGAAAGCCCGATTGATGAAAATATTCTTTATGCCGGGACGGATGATGGCCTTATTCAAGTAACATCTGATGGCGGTGAAAACTGGACCCGTTATGAAGTTGGGAATATAAATGGAATACCTGAAAATGCTTATATCAACGATATAAGAGCGGACCGTTTTGATGCAGATACTGTTTATGCGGCGCTTGATAACCATAAGGAAGGGGATTATGCGCCCTATCTTATAAAAAGCACAAATCGCGGTAAATCATGGACTTCTATAACAAATGGCATTCCTGAAAAATCCCTTGTTTGGCGTATCACACAAGATCACGTCAATAAGGACTTAATGTTCCTTGGAACTGAATTCGGAATTTATTTCACAGTTGATGGTGGCGATAATTGGATTGAATTAGAAGGCGGTATGCCAACGATTTCAGTACGTGATGTAAGAATTCAGCGACGTGATAATGATCTTGTTGCGGGTAGTTTTGGCCGAGGTATCTTTATTTTGGATGATTATACTCCGTTACGTAATTTAAATGCAGAGGCACTTGAAAGCGACGCATTATTATTTGCAGATGATAAATCACCATGGTACAGGCAAGATACGCTTCATAGTGATAGTCAAGGCGATGATCAATGGACGGCTGACAATCCACCCTTTGGTCAAACATTCACATATTACTTAAAAGATGATTTTAAAACGGCAAAACAAGTTCGTGTTGCTGCGGATAAAGAGATGCAAGAAAATGGGGAAGGTGTAAATTATCCAGATTTTGCGACATTAGAAATGGAGCGACGTGAAGCTGATGCGGCCGTTTATATTGTAATTCGTGATGCGAACGGAAACATTGTGCGCTCGCTTAATGCCCCAAATAGTAAGGGTGTTAACCGCGTCACTTGGAATTTATTGCAATCAACACAAACAGCCATCACGAATGAAAATAGTGGAAATGATCCTGATCGTCCAAGTGGCACAATGGTGATGCCGGGCGAATATTCAGCGACAATGCATGCGCGCGTTAATAGTGAAGCAATGCAAGTGGCAGGACCCGTTAATTTCGAACTTGTTGATGTAACTGAAAGCGCATTACAGGGATCAAGCCGTGCTGATACTTATGCCTTCCAACGTGATCTGGAAGCAGCCCGCGCAAAGAATGCCGCGGCGAATGCGACCATTAGCGATCTGATGAATAAAGCAAATCTTTATCGACTTGCAATGGACCGTTCGGATAATGCAGGGGCTCTTGAGGGGCAATATGAAGCCTTAAGGCAAGAGTTATATGCTATTGATGAAATGCTAAATGGTGAAAGATCCCGTGCGGGTAAAGGATCACGTCCAGCATCGGTTGGCAGCAGACTTAATTTCGCAAACGGTGCGAGCTCGGGAACATATGGCCCAACGCAGCAAGCTAAGGATCAATATGGTTATGCAATGGATGCGCTTAATGCGGCAACAAGTCGCCTTCAAACTTTAACCAACTCGACCATCCCGGCATTTGAATCAGCCTTAAACGCGGCCAATGCCCCTTGGGTGCGGGGCGGTGATATAGATTAAACATGAAATATAGATGCAGGCTTATAAATTAAGTCTGCATCTAATTAATATCGGAAAATATACTATTCGGATTTCTCTTCTTTTTTCGCTTTAGTCCAAAATTCTTCTAATTCTTCTAGTGAATATTGATCAAAAGAAGATTGTTTTTTTTCAATCTCTTGTTCAATTTTATTAAAGCGTCGCGTGAATTTATTATTGGCCTTTTTTAGGGCCTGCTCGGGATCGATTTTTAAGTGTCTGGCGAGATTAGCATAAACAAACATCATATCGCCGAATTCTTCTTCTATTTTTTCATGATCTTGTTTTATTGCAATAAGTTCTTCTGATAATTCAGCCATTTCCTCGTTTAATTTATCAATGACACCCGATGTGTTTGGCCAATCAAACCCGACCCTAGCAGCGCGTTTTTGTAATTTTACGGCACGTGTTAATGCCGGAAGTCCAACGGTTACGCCGTCAAGGATACTTTTTTGTTTCTTGGCGGCTCGCTCTTTTGCTTTTTGCTCTTCCCATGCAATAGTCTGCTCTTCGGCATTACGGTAATTTTCATCACCAAAAACATGGGGATGTCGGCGTATCATTTTATCAGAAATGGCATCAATCACATCGGCAAAATTAAAATGACCTTCTTCTTCGGCCATGCGCGCATGAAATACGGCTTGAAACATAAGGTCACCAAGTTCATCTTTAAGCGCATCCATATCCTTATTATCAATGGCTTCTGCCACTTCGTAGGCTTCTTCAATGGTATAAGGAGCGATGGTTTCAAATGTTTGTTCAACATCCCAAGCACAACCGTCATTAGGGTCGCGCAATTTTTTCATTATATCCAATAGTTTTTGTAAATTATCCATTTTTCACATTTCTTAAATCATACCCTGGTTCATCATTGAGCATACAATGAATGGGTGAAAGAGTTCCCATTTTCAAGGCAACATTAATTGATGCCGTATTTTTAACATTTACAAGCGAAGAAAATCCATCATAATTTAATGTATTATATCCATAATTCATCATAGCAATGGCCGCTTCAGACGCGTATCCATTTCCCCAAAAAGGTTTGGCTATTGTGTATCCAGGCTCTAAATATTGAAAGATATCGCCCTCTTTTTTAACGGCTTCGGGACTGCCCCAATAAAACCAATTTAAGTCACCATCATTTATGCCGTAAAAGTAAGAAAAACCACATCGGCCAATTTGCTTATTGTCGGATTTTCTTAAAATCATTAAATGACCTAGATTTTGACTATATAGTTCAAGCATTTTTCTGATGTATTCAATATTTTCATTATGGCTGCGGGTATGACCGCTTGTGTAACGCACCACATCAAGGTCACTATGCAAATAATTTAAATAATGAACATCATCCGTGATAAACGGGCGTAAAATAAGTCTGTCTGTTTCAACTGAATACATGAAAGCTCCTGATTTATACGCGCAGAGTAGTCAATAAACGAAATATTTCAAGTCATATAAACTGTTTACATCACGGCATTTTTCTGAAAAGCTGATCACTATAAAAAAATGAAATATAAGGGATAGTAAATATGCTGCGAAGTGTAATAGGCATAATTGCCTTTATTGGGGTGTTATTAAGTGCAAATGCTGAAGAAATAACCTTTAATGAAGGGACAAATTTTGGCCTTTCTGTCGATCAGACGGGAACTACCATTGCGATGGATATCCAGGGTGTGCTCTGGACAATGTCCACAGAAGGGGGAGAAGCGAAAGCCATTACAAGTGGTCAACAGCCAGAAGTTAGAGAACCTTCCTTTTCGCCGGACGGCAGCAAGATTGCATTTCAAGGATTTTATCAAGGGTATTTTCACATTTGGACCGTAAATGTGGATGGTTCTGGCTTAAAGCAAATTACAGAAGGGCAATTTGATGACCGCGAACCGTTCTGGAATGCGGATGGTGAAACTATTACTTTCGCTTCTGATCGCAGTGGTAACTATGATATTTGGGATATTAATGTAAATACTTCTGCTGTTAAGCAAATTACAAGGCATCCTGATGATGATGCGCACCCTCATAAATCAAAAGATGGCAACCGTTTATTATTCACACGTGAGATTAAAGGACGATATTCAGAAATCGTTCTTTTGGATGATTTACTTGAACAACCTTTTGAAACGTCCTTAATGAAATCGGAAACCGTTAAATATTATCGTCCTAATTGGTATATAGACAATATTGGGTTTTCTTATATCTTGCATGACGGCAATGATATTATGGTAGAATTTGTTGCTGACATAAACGACCGTAATGAATATCGAAATAAAACCATATTGGATCAGGGGGACATATTCCCGTTCCGAGGAACATGGGGACGTGGTGGTTTATATTATACAGCAGATGGTGTGATAAAATATGCCCCTTTTGAAAGCGAATTTGTTCGCGGTGAAAGAAAAATCATAAAAAGAAAAATTCGTCAGATTGATTTTACGGCGACAATCAATTCGGTCAGACCAAATTACGTAAAAAAACAAAGGGACTTTGATAGTCTGGAGAGGCAGAGTGTCCGCGGAATTGGTAGTATGGACATCAGTGCCAAAAATAATGATATAATTTTTTCTGCAATTGGCGGAATGTGGTTACAAAAAGGAAACGCACCAGCAGAAAATATTGATACGGATGAGATAGGACAAGTAAACGACCCAACATGGTCAAATGACGGAAGTCGCGTTGCTTTTGTCGCTGAACGTGATGGCCAAATGGATATCTGGGTTCGCAATATGCTAAATGGTCGCGAAGAACGATTAACCAATGATAAGAATCGTGAATATCGACTGAGTTGGTCATTTGATGGCACAAAAATCGCTTATCTATCTACAAGAGGTCGATCAAATACATGGGGACGTGCCGATTTAAAAATTATTGATACTGAATATGGTACGACTGAAACGATCGAGGAAACTGTATTTACACCAGGCCGCCCTGTATGGACGAGCGATAATGATCATTTATTGATGGCCGTGGTTAAGCCTGCAACAACAAGGTTCCGTGAAGGAATGCATGTTATTCGTCAATATAACGTTAGAAATAAACGTAAAAAAGACTTCGATATGCCAGGAAGCATAGGTCTTTCCACCAGAGACGGAAGCGGGCCTGCCATGTCACCGGACGGAAAAAGAATTGCTTATGTTTCAGAAGGTGAAATCAGGGTTTCTTACGTTGATTTAAGCGGTAATATTACAGGATCAATGGAGAATAGATGTCTGGGTGTGGCGCATATGCCGCGGTGGAAACGTAATTCAGAGGATCTCTCATATTTATCAGGATCGAGTTTGCTTACCTGTAATGTTAGAACTGGTGAAACATCTACAGAATATTTCAATTTGACATGGGCACGTGCAAGTGCAGACGATGTTACCATTCATGTTGGTAAATTATTTAACGGTGTATCTGACACTACGATGGATAATGTTGACGTTTATATTTCAAAAGGTCGCATCACTAAAATTACCCCTCATGGGTCAGAACCAGCAATTGGTGAATTAATCGATCATTCAATGGATACAATGATCCCTGGTATAATGGCTGGCCATACCCACCAAACCGAATTGTTAGGGGAAAAATTAGGACGTAATTGGCTTTCATATGGCATTACAAGTGTCCGTGATCCGGGGTCTAACCCCTATAAATCTCTAATGCGTAAAGAAACATGGGAAAGTGGAATACAAAAAGGACCACGAATGTTTTATGCAGGATGGTTGACGGGCGGTGCTCGTATATATTATGGCCAAAGTTATAATGCCATTAATGAAAAGGCACTACGTCATGAGATTACCCGAGCAAAAGAATTAGACTATGACATGGTCAAATCATATGTCCGACTTCCTGATGAATTTCAACAAATTCTCATCAAGGAAGCCCACGCAATGGGAATTCCGCTATCAAGCCATGAAATTGCACCAGCCGTACAAAACGCAATGGATAGTGTTGAACATATGGGTGCAACAAGCCGACGCGGGTATTCACCAAAATTTTCTTACCTTTCAAACAGCTATGCTGATGTAACTGAAATTATTGCGAAATCGGGTCTATTTATAACGCCAACTGCGACACTCGAAACCGGTTATTTCAATTATATGTTAGAACATCCCGAATATTTATCGGATGTTAAGTATAGGGTTTTTCTAGATGAGTTACAGCGCGATAGCTTGAGGCGCTCTGCGCAATCGGACTATGTTGCCAATGAAATTCGTTTAAATTCTAATATGCTCAAAACAATTAAACAAATGCATGATAAAGGTGCAAATTTTACGGCTGGAACAGACAGTCCTTTTATCCCATATGGTATAGCACAGCATTTTGAAATGATTATGTTTGTTGATGCGGGGCTTTCAGAAGCCGATGCGATCAGGGCTGCCACAATTAAGGTGGCCGAAAATATTGGCGTGGAAAATGACCTTGGTACGCTCGAGGTCGGAAAAATAGCAGATATGGCGATATTAGAAGATAATCCACTTGACGATATTCGTGCTATTCGTGAAGTTAAAGCAACTATTAGAGGGGGGCATTATTATACGGGGTTTGAACTCACGACTGACAGGAGCCCTAGATGAGCGAGAATAGCGATAATTATTGGAAAGAAAATGTACGACTTGTTTTAAAGTTACTCGCTATTTGGTTTATCGCATCATTTGGTATGGGTATATTGTTTGTTGATTGGTTAAATCAATTTCAATTCTTCGGTTTTCCATTTGGATTTTGGATGGCTCAACAGGGGGCAATATATGTCTTTGTTGTTCTTATATTCGTCTATGTTTTTAAAATGAATAAACTGGATAAAAAGTTCGGTGTAGACGAAGAAGAAATGATGGATGAGGGGAGCGAATAATGGATACACAAACGCTTACCTACATCATCGTTGGGATAACTTTCGCCCTTTATATCGGAATTGCCATCTGGGCAAAAGCGGGTACCACGGATGATTTTTATGTGGCGGGGCACCACGTACCGCCGCTGGCAAACGGAATGGCAACGGCCGCCGATTGGATGAGCGCTGCAAGCTTTATCTCAATGGCAGGCCTCATTAGTTTTATGGGACGTGACGGTGCCATGTATTTAATGGGGTGGACCGGAGGATATGTTCTTCTTGCGCTTCTTCTTGCGCCATATTTACGTAAATTCGGGCAATTTACTGTGCCGGATTTTGTTGGTGACAGATATTATTCCGACGCGGCCAGAACCGTTGCTGTGATCTGTGCGTTGTTTGTGTCTTTTACCTATGTCGCGGGGCAAATGCGCGGCGTGGGTATTGTGTTTTCTCGCTTTCTTGAGGTTGATATTATGACCGGTGTCCTCATTGGCATGTCGATTGTGTTCTTTTATGCCGTACTCGGAGGAATGAAGGGAATTACCTACACACAAGTGGCGCAATATTGTGTGCTGATTTTTGCATTTATGGTACCGGCCATATTTATTTCAATCCTGATGACGGGAAACCCTGTGCCGCAACTTGGGTTTGGCGCCGAACTTGCGGACGGGTCTGGTTATTTACTTGATAAGCTTGATGGTATTTCTACGGAGCTTGGGTTTGGGGAATATACCGCCGGAAATAAATCAACCATTGATATGTTCTGCATTGTTGCCGCGTTAATGGTCGGAACGGCGGGACTGCCGCATGTGATTGTTCGTTTCTTTACGGTCCCAAAAGTAAGTGACGCACGTTTGAGCGCGGGATATGCGCTTGTATTAATCGCGATCCTTTATACAACGGCACCGGCGGTAGCGAGTTTTGCCAGATTAAATTTAATTGATACGGTTTCTAATGCAGAATATCAAGCAACGCCAGAATGGTTTAAAAATTGGGAAGCCATCGATTTGATCGCATGGCGCGATAAAAACGGTGACGGAAAAATCCAATATACCGCAGGTAATGCTTTTGAAGGAAAACCTGATTTTCGCGATGAGGGTAAGGGGGCATCCGGAGAACGCTTACTCAGAAATGAAAACGGCCCTAGTGATAATGAACTCTATATTGATCAGGATATTATGGTGCTTGCTAATCCTGAAATTGCAGATCTTCCTAATTGGGTGGTGGCGCTTGTGGTGGCGGGTGGCTTGGCGGCGGCACTTTCAACCGCGGCGGGTCTTTTATTGGTGATTTCGACGTCTGTTGCACATGATTTATTTAAAAAGATGCTTCTGCCTAATATCACGGATAAACAAGAATTGATGTTTGCCAGAATGGCGGTGGCAATCGCCGTCTTGATTGCGGGATATTTCGGTATCAATCCACCGGGTTTTGTTGCGCAAGTGGTCGCCTTTGCATTTGGATTGGCGGCTAGCACTTTCTTCCCCATCATTCTAATGGGGATATTCTATAAACGCATGAATAAAGAAGGTGCCATTTCCGGCATGCTTACGGGACTTGTGTTCACGTCGCTTTATATTATTTACTTTAAATTCATCAATCCGGATGCAAGTAATGGCGAAAATTGGTGGTTTGGTGTATCACCCGAAGGCGCAGGCACTATTGGTATGGCCCTTAATTTCGTTGTTGCTTACGTTGTCAGTCAATTTACAAATGCTCCTCCAAAAGATGTACAGGACATGATTGAACGGATCAGGGTGCCAAGAGGGTAGGTTTTATTTTTGCCATAATTATAAGATAATTTAAGGCATGGTGAGATTTGGGAATAAAATAATGAGAGTTTTCTGGGCTTTTTTTGGCGTCGTATTTTGCGCTACCTCTTCACATGCCAAGATGAAAAGCGAACAATTTATCATCGAAAGTGGCGAAAGCCGTGAAATATGCGTTTCTCTTGGGTTTGGCGAAAATGTGAATTATGCCTTCATTGGTGGTCGTGAATTAAAATTTAGCATTCATTATCAACAAGACGCTCAATTATCTTATGTAGTTGAAGAGAAAACGGCAAAAGAAGAAGATCATTTTTTTACGGCAATGGTACCCCAAGATTATTGTATGCGCTGGTCTAATCCAAATCCTTGGAGTGCGACAGTCAATGTGATTTATGATGTCCGCTGATCAAGAAACAATAAGAGTTTTTGTTGCATTATCATTAAGCGATGATGTTATGGAGCGCTTAAAAAAACGTTCTCAATCACTAAAAGGTCAGTTCAGTGAGCTTAATATCAGGTGGGTGCCTTTTGAAAATTATCATATCACGCTTATCTTTATTGGAAATGTGCCGATAAATGCACTTGATAAGCTAGAAGTGTTAATGAAAGAAGCGGTTCAAGGCTATGCACCTTTTGATGTGAAATTAGGGGACGCAACCCTATTTCCGCCGGATAATGAAAAAAAAGGTGTTTTAATTACATCCGTAGAAACAAGCGATCCTTTAAAAAAATTACAAAGCAAGTTAGATCAAAAATTTCGGAAATCTGGATATAATTTAATAGATCGCCCTTACCGGCCACATGTAACTCTTGCAAGGTTAAGACGCGCGAAGGTAAGTGAAGAAGAGCTTAAAAAAACAGGTGAAAGTTTCAGTATAACTGCCTCACACGTTCATTTATATTATTCGAAAAAACGTGATGGCCGGGTTTATAATGGTATTTTAAGAAGCGTAGAGCTTATAAGTTAATCTGCTTCTCTATTATTCTTGAATAACTTAGTTGTTGTTATTCATTTAATTGGTTACCTTATTTAAAAATAAGGATCAAATGCTATGCACGTAATATCAAAAAAAGAAATCGAACAGCTTCTACCTAATATTGATTCAATGCCACTTATTGAAAAGGGTTTCGCGGATTATTCTGAAGGAAAGTGTAATATCCCGCCAGTTGGTGAATTGATCATGGAAAAGGGAGAAATTCACATAAAATATGGCTGTGTTAAAGGTGGCGATTATTATGTTGTGAAAATTGCATCGGGTTTTTACGGCAATATTAATATGGGGCTTCCAAACAGCAATGGGATGATGATCTTATTTTCGCAACATACCGGTGAGGTTGCAGCCATCCTTCATGATGAATGTTTGCTGACAGATGTAAGAACGGCCGTCGCAGGGGCCATTTCAGCAAAATATTTAGCACCAAAAAACATCACTGCAATAGGTATAGTAGGGACAGGTGTTCAAGCAAGAATGCAGGCAGAATATCTAGCGCCAGTGACGGATTGCAAAAATATTATTGTTTGGGGAAGAAACCCTGAAAAGTTACTAGAATATAAAAAAGATATGACTGATAAAGGCTATATTGTCACGGCAACAATGGATATGAATGAGCTTTGTTCATCGGCGAATTTAATCGTTACAACGACCCCTTCTGAAGATGTTCTAATAACCGCTGATATGGTTAAACCCGGCACACATATTACGGCAATGGGGTCTGATATGCCGGATAAACAAGAAATTGATGCCGAAATTTTAAGGATGGCTGATATTGTCGTTTCAGATAGTATTGAACAAAGTCAGCTTCGTGGAGAAATACATCAGGCATTGAAAAGAAATGCTATTACAAATGATGATGTCATTGAACTTGGGACTGTGATTTCAAAGGGTGTAGGTCGAAGCAATGAAGATCAAATCACTGTTGCCGATTTAACTGGTGTTGCAGTACAAGATTTGAAAATCGCAGAAGCAATCTTTCATGGGGCGACAAAGTCATAATCATTTGATTTTAGTTTTATAATTATATCTATTGTTTGAGGGAAAAATCAGGAGTTTTTAATGGATGAATTGAAAGTGGGTTTGGCACAAATGGCACCAGTTTGGTTGGACCGTGATGCGACACTCAAAAAAGTCATTGGTTTTATCAATGAGGCCGGAGAAAAAAGCGTTGACTTAACTGCATTCGGTGAAGCGATCGTTCCAGGATATCCTTTCTGGATTGAACCAACTGGTGGCGCAAGATTTAATGCCCAAGATCAGAAAGAAATGCATTCCCATTATATGGACCAGTCCGTTCAAATTGAAGCAGGGCATTTGGATAGCGTATGTGAAGCAGTTAAGAAAAACAAAGTGGCAACATATTTAGGAATAATAGAGCGTGCAAAGAATCGTGGTGGTCATAGCCTTTATTGCACAATGGTTTATATCAATAAAAATGGTGAAATTTGCTCAACCCACCGAAAACTTATGCCGACTTACGAAGAACGATTAACATGGTCACCAGGCGATGGTCATGGCTTGAGGGTTCATGAATTAGGGGCTTTCACGGTGGGCGGGCTTAACTGTTGGGAAAATTGGATGCCATTACCACGTGCGGCGCTTTATGGCATGGGCGAAGATTTGCATGTGGCGATTTGGCCAGGTGGCATTCATAATACAGAGGATATCACGCGCCATATGGCGAAAGAAGGACGCTCATATGTGATATCCGCATCGGGATTGATGCGACCTAGTGATTTTCCAGAAAATACGCCGCATATAGAAGCCATTCTGAAAGGCATAGAAGGAAAAGACTATTTAGCAACAGGTGGATCATGTTTAAGCGCCCCCAATGGTGAATGGGTGATCGAACCACAAGTTGGCGAAGAAGGGCTATATATAGCAGAAATCAATCATGCCCGCGTGCGAGAAGAGCGACAAAATTTTGATCCCGTTGGTCATTATTCAAGGCCTGATGTGACAAAATTAACGGTCAATAGAACCCGTCAATCAACAGTGGATATTATTGATGACTGAGGAAGTGATAATTCGACCCTCAGAAATGAGAGACATTGGCGATGTTCAAAAAATTTATCAATATGAAGTGCTAAATGGTACTGCAACTTTCGATAAAATTCCGCCTTCTGAAAATGATTTAATGAGTAAGCGACAGGTTATCATTGATAATGGCTTTCCATATTTAGTTGCTGAAATAAATGGCAAAGTCGTCGGATATTCATATGTTTCATTATATCGAGAGCGCTCAGCATATTCAAAGACGGTAGAAAATGCCATTTATATTGATTCTGATTATAGAGGAATGGGAATTGCTTCAAAACTAATGGATGCATTGCTTCCAATATGTGAAGAAATTGGATTAAAACAGATTATTGCTGTGATTGGGGACAGTGAAAATCATGGTTCAATCAATCTTCATAAAAAACTTGGATTTAGGGAGGTTGGTGTTCTAGAAAACGTCGGATATAAGTTTGAACGTTGGATCAATGTGGTATTGATGCAAAAATCTTTTTGATTATTTTTTCTTTTTCTTCTTTTTACGCCTCGCGATAGCAACAGGTGTAAAAAGCACGCCTGCGACAATGACGACGATTAAGATTTTTATGATGAACCACATATTTTATTCTTTCTGATTAAGAGAGGACTATAAAATATCAATGGATATTGTCAACGCACTTGCCAAGCTTTTAGAAACGGCTTACAAATTTATGTCTATAAATTATAAAAGTTTGGGAGAGCTTAAATCATGAATAATCGCAGAAATTTCTTAAAAATGTCATCAATGGTTGGAGCCGCGGGTTTAATTAGTGCTTGCGGGCAAGGTGGTGGCGATGGGTCAGATGCGATGGCACAATCGCAAGCCATACCGAAAGGAAAGTTTGACGATCTGCCCAATATGATGGATGGGATAGCGCCAATTAGTGTCGCGGAACATGAAGCTCGTATAGCAAAAGCGCAAGAATTAATGGCACTTAACGGTTTTGAAGCCATTTATTTAGAAGCAACGAGCAACCTTTGGTATTATACCGGAATGCGTTGGGGACAAAGTGAGCGGATGGCGGCGGCGATTATTCCACGCGAAGGCGAAGTTGCCTATATCGCGCCAATGTTCGAAGTGCCACGATTACAAGAACGTATTATCGTCGGTGATACGGTTCGAGGTTGGGAAGAACATGAAAGTCCTTACAGACTTGTGGTTTCAATGCTTAAGGATTTGGGTATTGAATCAGGTAAAATAGGAATTGGTGAAATGACCAGATTTTTCTTGATGGACGGTATAAGAAAAGAAGCGCCTTATCTTGATCTGCAAAGTGCGGACCCTGTTACAGCTGAATGTCGCATCATTAAATCAAAACGTGAACTTGAACTTTTACAGCATGCCAATGATATTACTATTCAAGCCTTTAAAGCAATGATCCCTCATATAGAGTTAGGAATGCGCGGCTCAGATATCAGACGGCTTTCACAAGAAGCACATGCGGGCTTAGGCGTAACAGGATCGCTGGGCACCATGATTGGTGTTGTATCATCATCTCCGCATGGATCGATCGTTGAGCCGGTTCTTGAAGAAGGAATGATTATTCTGATGGATGGGGGATGTAATGTTCATAATTACGCATCAGATATAACCAGAACGATTGTTTTTGGTGAGCATACAGCCGAACAAGAAGAAGTTTGGAATTTAGAAAAACGCGCACAGGCCGCAGGATTTGAAGCGGCACAGTTAGGGGCACCAATGGAAAATGTCGATATTGCCTCGCGACAAGTGATTACGGATGCCGGATATGGTCCGGGTTATAAAACACCTGGACTACCACACCGTACGGGCCACGGTATTGGTCTTGATATGCATGAATGGGGTAATGCGGTATATGGCAATAAGCGGCCATTGGAGCCAGGTATGTGTTTCAGTATCGAACCTACGATTGCCATTCCCGGAAAATTTGGCATCCGCTTAGAAGATTGTTGCTATATGACGGAACAAGGGCCAAATTGGTTTAGTAATCCATCCGTCGCCATTGATGACCCGTTTGGAAATAATTAATATGAAAAAGAGCATAATAAAAACTATGCTCTTTTTTATTGCGACTGTACTGTTGGTCAGTTGTGATAAACAGCCTGATATCGACCATCAATTCACTATTGCAGTTATACCTGACACACAGAATATGGTTGATTTTATGCATCAAAAACAAGAAGGCTTTCCCATTGATGCCGCGGAACTTTTCATTGAGCAAATGCAGTTTGTTGCGGATAATACAAAATCAAATGGCGGTGAGATTGAATTTGTGACCTCTGTTGGTGATGTTTGGCAACATTTGGGTATATATTTAGATGATGAACATGCCGCACGCGGTTTCCCGGCTATACTTTTTAATCCGCGACTTGGTATAGAAAAAATAAATAAAGGTATCAATGAGTTTGAATTGCCAATGGCACGTAGGGGATATAATTTACTAGCATACACTGGTGTACCGTTTGGGGTCGCACCGGGCAATCATGATTATGATACCGGGTATCAATATAATCCGTTTACAAATGACCCTGACCCTCGGGCAAGAATTCGTGAAGCCAATATGGTTCCTAATCGTCACGTTGGTGGTTATAATACTTTTAATGATGTATTTGGTCCCGATAGCAGATATTTCAAAGGAAAAGATTGGTACATTGATAGTTTTAATGGTGGCGTCAATAGCGCTCAAATTTTTGAAGCAGGCGGGTATAAATTTCTGCATTTTTCATTTGAAATGCAAGCGGGTGATGATGTCCTATCTTGGGCACAAAATATAATTGATGCTCATCCCGGAATACCAACCATGATGTCGACACATGATTTTTTAAATCCTCGTGGTGAAAGAATGCCTAGTCCAGTTTATGATCTAGCATTAGTGGACCCATTAGATCACAATAGCGCAGAAGATATATGGAACGAGTGGATTAAAAAAAATGATCAAATATTTATGATTTTAAGTGGACATCAAATTGGGCAAGCCATGAGAACTGACATAAATGATTATGGAAATAATGTATTTCAGATTTTGTCCGACTATCAAGGGCGCGGCATGGCAGCAAATCCACCATTAGATGGCAGTCGAATTACGGGTCTTGGTGATGGATGGTTGCGATTAATGGAATTTGATACGGGACTTGACGTGCCAATCATAAAAGTGCGAACCTATTCAACACATTATCAGAGGTATGCCAATGAATTTGGTGATTATGCAGCTTGGTACCGAAATTTGGAACAGCCAAATATGTCAGATAAGGAATTTATTGAAGCAGATCATTTTGAAATTGAATTAAATGATTTTAAAAAACGCTTTGGGGAACCAAATTAAAGAGGGAGAAATAAATGTTAGCATTTCCAGAAATAACGGCACTGTGTGCCGGTTTTTTAGGGGTTTTAGGTGTCGTGCTCGCAGGTCACGTGGGCTCATATCGTGGTAAAGCAAAAATTAATCTTGGTGACGGTGATGACAAAGAGCTTTTTTGCCGTATTAGAAAACAGGGAAATTATACGGAATATGTGCCACTAGGGTTGATCGTCTTAGGTCTACTTGAAATGAGCGGCGCAGCAGGCACAATGGCCATTAGCATTATGGGAGGAAGTTTGGTCGTTAGTCGTATTCTTCATCCATTAGGAATGAAGTCAGATGGTTCAACTTCCATGTATCGCTTTTTTGGTATGATTGGTACGCTTCCGGTAATTCTTGCGGCGAGCATTTGGCTCATCATTTCGCAGATGCCTATATAGACTTGAAAGATATCATATGACAAAATCAACCTTAAATCGCCGTGAAATACTGGAACGTATGGCTGTGGTGACGGGTGGGGCAGTATCTTTAACGATTTTATCTGCTTGTGATGGCGGCGTAAAAGCGCCAAAGAATACCGAAAACCTTAATTTGAAAGCACTCAATAAAGAACAGTTGGATTTAATTGCGGATATTGCCGATATGATTATTCCAGATACGGAAACTTTGGGTGCTAAATCGGTTAATGTTCACTTCTTAGTGGATGAACTTGCGGCAAATTGGATGACTTCTGATGAACGCAAAGGGTTTTTAAATGATTTAACAGTGCTTGATGAACGGATAAAAACTGAACGCGGAAAAAGTTTTAGCTCACTAGATAATCAGGGAAGAGGGACTGTTTTAGATCAATTAGGACAAGAAATGTTAGCCGCAGGTGAAGGCACAGAAGGCCTTGGCGATATTACAAATTCAGATGATAACACCGGAAGAAAACACATTTACCGCGAGTTACGTGAGCTTATTATATTCGGATATTACACATCCGAAGTCGGCGCAACAGAAGAACTGAATTATGATCCAATTCCAGGTGGATATAGTGGTTGTATTCCGTTAGCGGATGTTGGTGGTAAAGCGTGGTCAATTTAAAGGCGAATAGGTATGGCTGAAGAATTTGATGCAATCGTTGTTGGCTCTGGTATGTCAGGAGGGTGGGCAGCAAAAGAATTTACGGAAAAAGGTATGAAAACCTTACTGCTAGACCGTGGTCGACAAGTGAAGCACCGAGAAGATTACCCAACAGAGAATGTCCCCCCATGGGATCTTCCAAATAATGGACGTGTACCAAAAGAAGAGCTAGATCAAGATTATGAAATTCAGAAAATGGCATTTCTTCAGGAATATAATAAGCATTTCTTTGTGAAAGATAGTGAACATCCTTACACCCAACCTGATGATAAAATGTTTACATGGATTAGGGGCTACCATGTAGGGGGTCGTTCATTAACTTGGGGAAAGCAAACATACCGTTGGTCGGAAATGGATTTTAATTCCAATATTGAAGACGGTAACGGTATAGACTGGCCAATTCGATATGCAGATATTGAGCTATGGTATGATTATGTCGAAACATTTGCCGGAATTTCAGGATCACTTGAGGGAATCCCAAATTTACCAGATGGTAAATTTCAACCGCCTATGGAAATGACCTGCGTTGAAGCTGAAATGAAAAAAAGGTTTGATGAGCTATATGATGATCGTCATTTTATTATTGGCCGATGCGCTCATTTAACGGAACCAACGGAAGAGCAGCGTTCATTAGGGCGGGAAAAATGCCAATATCGTAATGAATGTATGCGCGGTTGTTCATTTGGTGCTTATTTTTCAAGTCAATCGGCAACATTACCAGCAGCAGAACGCACTGGAAATTTAACAACGGTTACAGATGCAATTTGCCATAGTGTCATTTATGATGAAACCACAGGTAAGGCGCGTGGTGTACGTGTTGTTAATAGTATTACTAAGGAGACCACGGAATATAGTGGTAAAGTGGTATTCTTATGCGCATCGACCATCGCTTCTACGCAAATTATGCTTAATTCAGTTTCAGAAAAATTTCAAAATGGCATTGCCAATGGTAGTGGTGCATTAGGCCATTATTTAATGGATCATATTTACCAAGCGGGCGCCAGTGGTCGAATGCCTGGCTTTGAAGATTTCTACGAAAGTGGTCGTCGCCCAAATGAAATATATATTCCTCGTTTTAGGAATATTAATGGTGATACGCAGGAAAATTTTGTTCGTGGTTACGGTTATCAATGTAGTGCACATCGCTTATCATGGAAACGTGGTGCAGATCAAACGGGGTACGGCGCTGATTTTAAAAAGAACCTGCAACAACCAGGGGCTTGGTGGTTTAGAATGACTGGATTTGGTGAAATGCTACCCAGATATGAAAATCATATCAGTGTTGATCATAATAATCTTGATGAATGGGGAATTCCAGCACTGCATATTGATTGTGAATTTAGTGAAAATGAACTTAATCTTCAGAAAGATATCGCCGCAGAAGCCGAAAGCATTTTAAATAATCTTGGACTAGAAGATGTATCATCGTGGGTGACGCCAGCGAACCCAGGTCTTTGTATCCATGAAATGGGGACCGCACGAATGGGTCATGATCCCGCAACAAGTGTATTAAATAAACATAATCAAGCACATGAAGTGCCGAATTTATTTGTCACAGACGGATCATGTATGACTTCGACCGCTTGTCAAAATCCATCACTAACGTATATGGCATTAACCGCTAGAGCGGTTGATTATGCTGTCAAACAAATGAAAGCAGATCTGATATAATTCATTCAGAGTATTTTTAGGAAGAGTAAATTGGAAAATAGTAAACAGCCGTCATTTTTGCATTCAGTCATTTGTTTTGGCGGAATTATTGGAATGATCATTACTGGATTGATCGTTTTTAGTGTGCCGATCCATGTGATTATCTTGATTGCCATTATTTGGAGCACATTTCATTCGAAATATTTAGGGTACTCTTTCCAATCGATAAAAACGGCTATGAATAAAGGGATAGAACATGGTTTAAGTGCTATGTATATCTTTATTTTAATAGGTGTAGTGATCGCAGCATATTTAGAAAGTGGCACGATCACGAGTATTGTTTATTATAGTTTAGATTTAATCAGTCCAACGGTTTTCCTTCCAGCGAGCCTTTTGATCTGTAGTTTTATGTCATTGGCAGTAGGAACGAGTTGGGGGACAGTCGGAACGGCAGGTGTTATATTAATTGGTGTCGGTTCAGCGATGGGAGTTCCATTACCAATTGTTGCAGGCGCCGTGGTTTCTGGTGCGACTTTTGGTGATAAATTGTCACCAGTATCCGATACGACGAATTTAGCGGCTGTTTCTGCGGGCACTGATCTTTATAAACATATTAACTCAATGCTTTATACAACTATTCCAACTTATATTTTATGTCTTATCCTTTTCGGCTTTGTGGGAATGCAATATTCTGCAGATACTGTGTCCCGCGAAGGCGTGGAAGCGTTTCAAGCGGCTATTGCTAGTAATTTTGTTGTAAGTATCTGGAGCTTATTGCCGTTAATTGTACTGCTGGTATTAAGCCTTAGAAAAGCACCCGCTGAAGTGGCTATGGTTTCAAGTGTCGTCGCTGCATTCATATTGGCGATATTTCAACAAGACCGCATTATTGTTGATTTTCTAACGAGTTTACAAACTGGGTTTTCTGCGGATACAGGTCATGCGGGATTGAATACATTGGTGAACCGCGGCGGGATAATGAGTATGATGGAAACATTGTCCATGACGCTTTTTGCCCTTGCGCTTGGCGGTGTACTTGAAAATGGCGGCTTCTTAAAAGCCTTGCTTTCTGGGCTGCTGGATAGGATTAAATCCGTATTGTCTCTTATGTTTGCAACGATGTGTACAGGTATTTTAGCTTGTTGCAGTATGGGTGAGAGTTACATATCCATTATTGTCACCTCACAGTTATTTAAGAAAAAATATCAGGAAATGAATTTAAAACCATTCATGCTATCCCGTTCCGTTGAGGAAAGTACAACCATGTCTTCGCCGCTCATACCGTGGTCAACGGCCGGTGCGTTCTATTTTGGCGCTATGGGTATCCCCGTATTAGATTATCTACCATATACATTCCTAAACTTACTGAACCCGATTGTATCACTTATTATGACATTCTTCGGCATCGCAGTATTCAAAGAATTTACCCAGAAATCAGAGCCAAAACACCGACCGGAAACAATTACGAGCAGTTAACCAGTTCTAATGAATTAATTATTTTCAAAGAATGTCGGGTTTTTTCCACCGATTACGATATCAAACTGATATCCGCAGTCGAAATCTTCGCCGTCTGTCTCATATTCCTTGCCAAGGTTTTTATCGAAATTATCGCCCATTAAAATGCGCATAGGATCCGTATCATTATGAGGGTCGCCAGCGAAATACATTTGTGTGATTATGCGCGATGAACCGCCACGGATTGATAAATGAATATGCTTAGGACGCCATCGACCGATATCTGGTCTTGCTAAATATTCGCCTGGGCGAATGGTCCAAAATTCATAATTCCCATCATTATCACTTAATGTACGACCGACCCCTAAGAAGTTCGGGTCAAGTTGTAGTCCTGAATGGTCTTCGATATGGGTGTATCGACCATATTTATTAGCATTCCATATTTCAATAAGTGAATTTCGGATTGGACGACCAAATTCATCCATTATTTGACCGGTAACCTTTATTGCATCTCCTTCGCCGCGTGGACGACCGGGGGCAATGCGTGTCATATCTGCCTCTGCAGGGTTGATACCATAGTTTTGCGGTGCGTATGGCGCAAATGAACCACGGGCATTATCCGGAATTAAATGCAGTCTATTACGCGGTGTGCGCTCATTTGATGTATTATCGGTAGGACCGATCTCAATTTGTCTTCCTAGTTTTTCCATCGTTCGTTCCTAACTTAAAAGATCATCAAAAAATGGTGTTTCATTATCGCCAGCCATTATGATTTCTATTTTATATTTTTTAATTCCGTTTTCATCTTCGCCGTCCGGTTTGATCATTAAACGGTCACGAAGTTCTTCATTAATGGAAAGCAGAAGAGGGTCGGTATCATTCGCCTTTTCGCCTTCAAAAAAGAGCTGGGTCACGATACGCATGATGCCATCGGAGAAAATAGTTAGGGTAATATTTGGTGCTCGTGGAGTTTCTAAATCGACGTCCACTCCTGGCTTGATAGTTGTTAAGGTAAAATTACCATCTTTGGTACGATGTCTGGCATATCCGGTAAACCATGGATCAAGTTTATGGTGTGTTTCCGTGTCAGGGCGACGATATATACCGGCAGCATTAGGTTGCCAGAATTCAAGTAAAATTCCATTTGCTAAATTACCATTTATATCTTTAATACAACCATTTATAATGATTTTCTCACCTAATGGTTTATTTATAATTCCTGACCTTATTTCCGTTAAGTCCATACTGTCGTTATCGCAAAGTGAAATTGGGTAGTAAGGACCCAATGTATCTTCGTTAGTAGCAATAAGGCGGTTGCTTTTTCCGCTCGATTGTGTCATTTCTAATCCTTAAGTTTTGTATATAAAACAATTTGAGCCATGTGTCTGAGAAAATAATGACTGAAACGCTTCATAAAAATCATGATAGATATTTTATTCCCGGTTTGTCCAGAGGGCTTCGCGTTCTTGAAATTATCGCTGAAGCAGGTGAGCCTCTGACCATAGCCGAAATTGGCAAAAAGCTGGGTGTTTCTCGCTCTTCTGCTTTTCGCATTACTTATACCTTGGAGCACTTGGGGTTCTTGACCACCGATAAATCTGATAAACAATATGAACTCGGGCCGCGTATTTTGAGCCTTGGCTTTTCTTATTTGAATAGCCAAGGTGTCATTAATACAGCAAAACCACATCTTGAAAAACTGCGTGATGTTACCGAAGTATCCAGCCATCTTGCCATACGTGATGGTAGAGATGTTCTCTATTTGGATAATATTACGTCTAATACATCTTTTGTGAGTAATATTTCTACTGGTGAACGACGACCAATTTATGCCAGCGTTCTTGGTTGGGTTTTGCTTCGCGATTTGAGCGATGCTGAAATTGTGGAACTTTATCAAGGGGTTGAATTCGATAAGCTTACTGAACATACACCAAATTCTGTAGAAGAACTTATTAAATGCGTTAGAAGTGCTGCAAAAGATGGCTATGCCATTTCCCGTGGTTTCGTCCAACGGGGCGGGTCGACCATTACGGCGCCATTGCTTGATGACCGTGGTCAAGTTATTGCCGTAATTGATATTTCTGGCCCAGATAGCGCGTTTGATTTTGAAAGGTTGCAAAGCTTTTATGTCCCCACTGTCGTCGAAACGGCGATGGCGATTTCCAGAAGTTTGGGGCATAAGAGCTAGGTTTATCATTAAAGTCCTAAAATTTCTCTGGCTTCATTAGTGCTAGCAATATTTCCGCCTAGTTCTTCAACGATATGGACAGCTTTAGAGACAAGCTGAGCATTACCGCTACAAAGTTCGCCCTTCTTTATATAAAGATTATCTTCCATACCGACGCGGACATGGCCCCCCATAATGAAGCTTTGAGCAAGCATTGGATATTCCATCCTTCCAATACCAAAGGCGGCCCAGACCGCATCTTGGGGAAGTTGTGATTTCATATACATCATCGATTCTGAATTTGCAGGAAGCCCAAACCTTACACCCATAACCATTTGAACCATAACAGGGTTTTTAATAACACCTTCTGAAATAAAGTGGTTTAATAAATGCATATCGCTGCTATTGAAAACTTCGATTTCTGGTTTGACACCGGCAGCGTAAATTCGGTCAGCCATTATCTTCAGGTTTTCAGGGCTGTTAATAACAGCGGCTTGCCCGGACCACATTGTATTGAGATCCAGTGTGCAAATTTCAGGTTTTAATTTTTCAACGTGTGAAACTCTAAGTTCCGGACGGCAAAGAGTTGAATTCTCTCCCGCTATACGGGGATTTTCTTTCCCGGGTACGAAGCGCCCGCCTTCACCAGTAGTAAGATTTAAGATGACATCTGAATTCTTTTCCCGAATTCTTGTTACCATTTCATCATAGAGTTCAAATTTCATCGAGCCTTTGCCCGTTTCAGGATCACGAACATGTAAGTGCAAGATAGCGGCGCCCGCGTCAGCGGCGGCTAAGCCTTCTTCGGCGATTTGTTTAGGTGTTATTGGTAACCCCGGATGCATATCAGGTGATGTTAAGTTTCCAGTAACCGCACAAGTGAGAATAGTTTTGCTCATGATTTTAATTTACCCAGTTGATTATTAAGACATTTTTTGACCGTATCTACGATCGTTACCAATTCGTCATCAGTAACAGTATAAGGAGGAGCGAGTAGAATATGATCGCCTCTAATACCGTCTACACAACCATTTGAAGGATAGCTAAGCATGCCATTTTCTAGGATATCCTTTTTAATTTTTGCTGATAAGTTGGCTTCAGCAGGAAACGGTTCTTTTGTTTCTTTATTTTCGACGATTTCTAATCCCCAAAATAACCCGCGACCACGAATGTCACCTACGTTTGGGTGATTTTCAAATTCATTACGTAGCATTTTTTCAAGTTTTCGGCCTTGTGAACTTACATTACCAAGTAGTTGATCTTCTTCAATAACTTTTAAAACGGCGAGGGCGCCTGCGCAGGCAATGGCGTGGCTCATATAAGTATGGCCATTCCACAAATTTCCGCTTCCGGCTTGAATGCTATTAATAATTTTTTCATTGGCCAGAACTGCGGCAATTGGTTGATACCCTGCACCAAGTCCTTTTGCTATAGTGAATATATCAGGTGAGACGCCCTCTGCCTCTAATGCAAAAAGATATCCGGTACGACCAATGCCGCACATTACTTCGTCAGCAATAAAGAGAACACCATACTGATCACAAATTTCACGGATACGTTCAAAATATCCTGGTGCTGCGGGCTCAGCTCCTAGGGATGCTCCTGAAACGGGTTCTGCGACAAAGGCGGCCACTGTTTCAGGGCCTTGTTTTAAAATTTCTTCTTCTAGGGTGTTCGCCATTCTTATTCCGAACTGTTCTGGCGTTTCATTTTCATCCTTAAAGCGGTACGCATAACACGGTGGAATATGAAGCACATCTATAAGAAGGGGGGCAAAAGGAGCTTGCCTTTGTTTGTGTCCACCTGTTGCCAAAGCTCCAAGAGTATTGCCATGATATGAGCGGTCACGTGCGATAATCTTACTTCTCGCTTTGTCGCCTTTTTCTAAATGATATTGTCTGGCAAGTTTAAGTGCTGCTTCCATTGCTTCTGAACCAGAGCCCAAAAACATTGCGCGCCCATTTCCAAATCCATCCGGTGTGTTTTTAATCAAATATGTTGCTAATTCCTCGGCTGCCGTATTTGAAAAAACGCCCGTATGGGCGAAGCTGACCTTATCAAGTTGATCTTTTATAGCGTTAATTACACGCTGGTTCGTATGACCTAAGCAACTAACGGCCGCGCCGCCGCTGGCATCTAGATAACGTTTACCATTTTCATCAATAAGATAGTTACCATCCGCACTCTCGACAATTGGTACAGAGGTGTTAATATTTCTGTGTAGTACATGCGACATTTTTATTTATCCAAATATAAAAAGTTTTATATATCAAACTTATGTTTAATTATAAAACAATATTGCATTAAATGACAATAGAGAATATAAAGAAAATATGACACGGCCATATGAAAATATAAAGATACTTGATTTAACCCACGTTTTAGCGGGTCCATTTTCAACATATCAATTCGCACTACTTGGTGCTGAGGTTATTAAAATTGAATCGCCGGAAAATCCCGACTGCGCACGTGGGCGTGGTCCTGATCCAAAATTGAATGCTGATTTGCGCGGTTTAAACTATCAAGTACAAGCGGCAAACAAAAAAGCAATGACGTTAGATTTAAAGCAAGAAATGGGTCAGCAGATATTTAAAAAGATGGTCTTGGATGCTGATGTGCTTGTGGAAAATTACCGTACTGGTGCTCTTGATCAGTTAGGGCTTGGTTATGATGATTTAAAGTCAATCAATCCAAGATTAATTTATTGCTCATTATCAGGTTTTGGGAATTACGGTGATCGCGCAACCGTAAATGCTTATGATAATACGATACAGGCAACCAGTGGCATAATTGAGCAATCAAATGGTCATAAACCCGGCGTATCTTTTGTTGATTATGCTGCGGGATATAATGCTGCCTTTGCTATTTCAGCTGCTTTGCACCAACGAATAATGACAGGGGTTGGAACGCAAATCAGTTCATCAATGCTTGAGGTCGCCATGACCTTAATGGCACCGGAAGCGGCTGCCGCACAGCACCCCGTCAAAACAAAACGCGATAAAGAAGCCGGTATCAGCGCCTATGAAACTGCAGACGGTATATTGATGATTGGTGCATTTACACCCGATCAAAACCGCCGTATGTGGGAAATGTTTGAAGAATTGAATATCGATTTTGCAGCAGAACTTAAAGCGCCGAATGATTGGGAAAGTCTGTGGGCGATTTCAAAAGTCACAAAAGAACAGGTTGCAAAAATTTTAAAAGATAAATCTGCTGATGAATGGCAAAGAATTTTCCATCAATATGGTTTGCCTGCGGAAAAACAAAGAACATTATCTGAAGCCATTCATGACCCACAATTACATAATTATTATTATGAAGAAGAGGGAATAATTCTTCCTAAAGCGGCTTATCATTTTGAAAATGGTCCTGAAATTAAAACACCGCCGCCAGGGTTTTCTGAGCATACGGATGAAATTCTTTTAACCTTAGGATATTCAGATGAGGATAATAGTAATTTTAGAGAAGCAGGGATCATAAAATGACAAAATATATTACAGCGGAACTATGGTCGCGATTACCAAAACATTTTCATTATAAAGGCGAGCCCAATGATTGGGTTAAAATGACCCGCCCTGGTCAAAAGTTGCATTCATTTCTCGAAGGACCTTGTTTCGATGAACATGATACATTGTGGCTTGTTGATGTTCCTTACGGTCGGATTTTTCGGATAAATGACGATGGAAAATGGCATCAGCATAAAAATTATGATGGCGAACCCCATTCAATCAAAGTTAAAGATGACGGCAGTCTTATTTTAACTGATTATAAAAATGGGCTTATCGAATTTGATGCTAAAGGAAAAATGTCCGTCTTAGCTGAAGGTTATAAAAATAAACCTTTTAAGGGCTTATCAGATTTAACCATTGCACCAAATGGTGACCTTTGGTTTACGGATAGCGGCCGGACGAGTTTATCTGACCCAACTGGAAATGTTTTTCGGTATAAAACGGATGGAAAACTGGTGCATATTTTAAATAATGTGCCTTATCCCAATGGCATCGCTTTAAGTCCTGATGGGAAACTTGTTTATGTTGCTGCAACCCGTGCCAACGCCGTTTGGCGTTTGATGGCTGATTACCCTGACAAAAAATGGCCTATGGTTGGAACATATGTTCAAATGTCGGGTGGGCTTGGTCCAGATGGGTTGGCCGTTCATGATAATGGTAATTTAGCCGTCGCTCATGCGCAGGCAGGGCGTGCTTATATTTATAATATTTTTGGTGATACGGTCGCGCAAATTGATTTACCAGAAGGGTTATGGATCACCAGTTTAATATTTAAAGAAAATACACTTTACATCGTCGAGGCACAAACCGCCTCAATCTACATTGCAGAAATATTGGAATAATTATGAAAAAAGAAGACTTGCACGGGTTCGTTCCCGCAGTGGTAACCCCCTTTAATGAAAAGGGTGAAATTATGGAAGATGCCTATCAGCATCTAGTGAATTGGTTAATCGGGCAAGGTGCATCCGCCATTTGCGTTTCTGGCGATAACGGTGAAAGCTGGGCTTTAAGCGCAGAAGAAAAGGGACGTTTAACCAAACTTGCTGTTGATGAAGCAGCCGGACGAGTGCCTGTTATAACAGGATGTTCATCGACGATGCTTAAAAGCAGCGTTGAATTTGCATTTGCGGCAAAAGAGAATGGCGCTTCGGCCGTATTATCAATGCCGCAGACATATGTCTTAAAAACCACACGTGATGAATTATTATCACGGTTTGAAAAATTAAATGCTGCCATAGATATGCCGATTGTAGCTTATAATTCCCCGCGCCGTGCGGGACTTAATTTATCAATTGATGATATTGGAGCGATTATGGATGTGGCGCCAATTATTGGTATAAAAGAAAGTAATCGCGATTATTTCCATCATACTCATTTGATTAAACGGTTTGCAGACAAAATGGCAATTATGGTTGGCCCTTGTCATTATATTATGCCAGGTATTGCTCTTGGTGCTCACGGTTTTATCGCAACAGGCCCTGAATTTTTAGGCTCTGATACTGCGAATATTGCGTCATTTGCAAAAGAAAAGCCGGGCGAAAAGCAAGCCGACATTCATTATAAGCTAACGCGCCTTTATGAATTGTTGATGGGGCATGGAACATGGCCAGCATCATTTAAAGCGGCGCTTAATATTATTGGCTTACCCGCAGGTGTACCCCGTGATCCTGTTCATGCAGCTAGTGCTGATGTGATCGATGAAATTAAACGTATATTTGATGAACTTGGAATAAGTTACCCGCAATGATTAGGCGCGCCGCTGAAATAACCTTTCAATTTGATGGTGATGAATTTACCGCATTTGACGGTGAAACGATTTCTGCGGCTTTGTTACGCTCTGGGCAAAAAAATATCAGAAGCGCACCGACAGGTGCACCACGCGGAATGTTTTGCGGTATGGGTGTTTGTCAGGAGTGTGTGGTTGAAGTTGATGGTAAAAAAACCGAAGCTTGCCGTAAAAAAGTAAAGGCTGGTCTGATCGTTAGAAAGGCAACCTATGTATGATGTTATCGTCATAGGAGCAGGTCCGGCAGGGGTTAATGCAGCTATCGAAGCAGATAATCTTGGGTATTCAGTACTCATAATTGATGAACAAGGTAGCGCGGGCGGCCAAGTATGGCGAAACAAGTCTTCCTCAATTATCGATGCACCCAAAACAGAGACAAGTATTAAAGGGAACGCGCTTCGAGATGCGTTAATGTCGTCAAATGTATCCGTGAAATATGAAGCACGTGTTTGGCATATAGAAAAGTGCGACACAATTTGGAATATTCATATAGAAAATGACGTCTTGACGTCAAAAAATTTGATCATCGCTACTGGAGCATATGAGCGCATTATTCCAATACCGGGTTGGACATTACCGGGTGTTATAGGACTTGCGGGTGCAACAGCATTATTTAAAGAACATATGATGGTGCCCGGTCATAAAACGGTTGTAGCTGGAAGTGGACCGCTTCTTTTTTATGTAGCCAATGAAATTGAAAGATTAGGTGGAACCGTTGAGGCAATTGTGTCGCTTAACAGTCGATTTGATTGGTTAAAGTCATTACTTATAATGATCACTCAACCAATATTGCTTTGGCAAGGTTTTAAGTGGGTAACTGCTTTTTATAAAAAAACAATCTGGCAATCTGCTCCTATTAAGTTTGAAGGTGCGGATCATATCGAGCTCGTAAAAATCAAAAAAGTTGATGATGATTGGAAGCCTATAGGAAAAGAACAAATATTAGAAGCAGATAGCGTATGTTATGGGCAAGGGTTAATTCCGGCAATTGAAGCATCCCGTCTTGCAGGCGCAGAACATCATTACGATGAAACATTAGGTGGCTGGGTGCCAACGATTGATGATATGGGCCGCACATCAATTGAGGGGTTATTTGTTTGTGGTGATAATGCCGGTATCCTTGGCGCACTTGCAGCACCAATAAGAGGAAAGAATGCAGCGCAAGCCATAAATAAGAATGGCGTGGTTTATGATATTGGTAAATTTGAACGTTTCGGTAAGGCAATGACGGCTCTTAGCATTCCTCGTGCAGGACTGTTAAATTTAATCGATACAGATACAGATGTTTGTCGCTGCGAAGGCGTGACGCGCAAGGAAATAGAACATGAAATAATTACAGGTGCGCAGTCACCTAATGCCATTAAATCTGGCACTCGCTGTGGTATGGGCCCGTGCGGTGGAAGATTTTGTGCAGACGCACAGGCAATGATTAATGAACATGTTACAGGAAAGACCCGCGAAGATATCGGGCTTCCAACGGCAAGGCCTCCACTAAGGCCAATGCCAATGGATCAAATCACAGAAGAGTTAAATTATGATGATCTTCCTATCCCGGGGGTTTCACCATTATGACAAATACATATGATATAGCAATCATCGGTGGTGGCATTATGGGGTGTGGTGCTGCACTTAGGATAAAAGAAGGCGGGATGGATCCGGTAGTCATTGATCAAGGTGACATTGGGCAAGGGGCATCAGGCGTTAATGCCGGAACCCTTTCGATGCAGATTAAGCGCGTTAAATTAATGCCATATGCCATTAAAGGTCATCATGAATGGCAATTGATGGGGGAAAAGGTCGGGTTTAAGAAAACTGGTGGACTAACGCTTGCGTTTAATGACCGTGAAGCGGAACTTTTACAGGAACGCATGACAATGAAACGTGATGCAGGGGCGGATATCACATTTGTTAATCCAAAAAAAGTTGAAGAAATAGAACCGCATCTTGCAAAGAAAATTGTTGCGGCAAGTTTTTGCCCAGATGATGGATACGCTAATTCATCATTAAGTGGTCAATATTATCGCGGCAGATTGACCGATGAAAACATTGATACCATTGAGCGGTTTCAAGTTTCAGAAATTAATATTAATTCAAATGGTTATGAAATTTCATCCGGAGATCAAGTTATAAAAGCAACCCGTATTTTGATTGCTTGTGGTGGTTTGACAAAACATGTAGCTGCCATGCTTGGCGAAGATTTACCAATTCGTGCGCGGATCAATACAGTTAGTGTCACTGAACGCGCGCCAAGAATAATGAATGGTGTTATTGGTCATGCTACAGGACTGCTAACAATGAAGCAAAAAGATAACGGTACAGTGTTGATTGGCGGCGGATGGCAAGGAAAAGGAACACCAGAAGAAGGGCGCGGCGCTATCAATCCGGAAACGCTCTTACCTAACTTGCAATTGGCACAATTTGCAGTGCCGACACTATCTAAAGTTCGGGTGGTAAGGTCTTGGACTGGGTTTGAGGCAAATGTACCAGATTTCTATCCATTAGCTGGACGATTAGGTGAAAAAGATAATGCATATATATTAGGGTGTGTGCGTGGTGGATATACCATTGGCCCCTATATTTCAAAATTAATGGGTGATCTTATTTTGGGACGTGAGCCTGAAATGCCATTGTTTGACCCAAACAGAGTATTTAATGAGGATAAATTAATATGACCAAAGCATTAGAAGGAAAAGTGGCTATTATAACAGGCGGTGGAACCGGAATTGGCGAGGCTTGTGCTGATATGTTTGCCGCTGAAGGAGCACATGTGGTGGTGAGCGGAAGAACGCTTGATACCATACAAAAAGTCGCTGAACGTATTGGCGGAACAGCTATTCAATGCGATGTGTCAAAATATGAAGAAGTCGTGGCATTATTCGCAAAAGCAAAAGAGATTAAAGGGACGATAGATATTCTTGTAAATAATGCGGGTGGGCCTGGCCCAGTAGCCCCCATTGCAGATGTTGATGTTGATGCTTGGCGAATATGTGCCGAAATTAACTTGTTTGGTGCCATGTATGCCATGAAAGAAGCGGCAAAAATAATGTGTGAGCAAAAATCAGGATCTATCGTAAATATGTCATCTTTAATGGGTATTCAAGGATATCCGATGCGCTCAGCCTATTCTGCAACTAAGTTTGCCCTGATTGGTATGACGGAAGCAGTTGCACGTGAAGTAGGGCCTGATAATGTACGTGTAAATGCGTTGATGCCGGGCGCCGTATCGGGCGAAAATATGGATAGAATACTCGAGCGTCGCGCGAGTGCTGAAGGGCGCAGTATTGAAGAAATAACAAAAGAAAACTATACTGATCCAGCTGCCTTAAAAAGATGGGTATCACCAGAAGAGGTTGCAAAAGCAGCATTATTCTATGCTTCCGATGCCTCGAGCGCGATAACAGGTGATAAAATGAAAGTATGTTGTGGTAGGTTTTAAAAATAGGGATATATCAAATGGCTGAGAATAAAAATTCAGGTAATAAAATTACAAGACGTGAATTTTCAAAAGGAGTTGCTGCGACCGCAGCAGGTATAACGATTGCAAAGGCCACCGATATGGCCCAAGCACAGCAAATGGCAAATTCATCAAATAAGAAAAATGTCTTGATTATAATGATGGATCAGGAGCGGGCATGGGCAACAATGCCAAAAGGGTTGAGCCTTCCTATCAGAGAGAAATTTGCATCTGAGGCCTTATCATTTGAAGAGTATAATATTGGTACATTGTCTTGCGCACCGTCACGTTCCGTAATCTACACTGGCCGTCATGTTCAGGAAACGACCATATTCACGAACCCCGGACTTGGTGAAGGTGATCCGATATTCAATGCAGATAATACGCCCACCATTGGCCAAATTTTTAAAAAAATGGGTTATAAAACAGCCTACAAAGGCAAATGGCATTTATCCGTAGGCTTTAATGATAATGATAACCGTAAAGCACTTCAGGAGTTTGGGTTTGATGAATGGCATAGGAAAGGGGATACTGGTGGTTTAGTATATGAAGGCGCCGAAAAGGATAAAGAAACCCTTGCCGATGCAAAAGAATATCTTAAACGTCAAAGAGGTAGCAGTGAGCCATGGTTACTCGCGGTAAATTTTGTTAATCCGCACGATATTATGTGGCTTGATGCCAATGGCAAGCAAGCTGAAACCAGACTTAGGCCTGGTCTTGTCAGTCAAATGAGACCGGCACAAGATTATTATCCTTATAATCATGATTTTGGTTTTGATGTTCCTGAAAATTTCGATGATGATTTATCAACTAAACCAGAAGCACAAACTGAATATGTGGAAATGGGGCAGTATTTTTATGGTGTTCAGGACGTAAAAGATGAAGAAGCCTGTAAAAATGTATTAAATTATTATGCTGCATGTTTGATTGATAGCGACCAGATTATTGGTGGAATGCTTGATGCACTTGATCTTTACGATCTAGCAAAAGATACGATTGTGATATTAACTTCTGAACATGGTGAAATGGGCGGTGCGCATGGATTGCGCCATAAAGGGCCCTTTATGTATAGAGAAAATTTGAACGTTCCGCTCGCAATCCGTCATCCAGATGGCATTAAAGGAGTTAAATCAAATGCACTGATGAGTGCGATTGATCTTGTACCAACTTTGATAGGTTTAGTTGGTGGTGACTTTAAGGAAATTGATAACAGACTTAAGGGAATAGATTATTCGAAAATGGTTTTTGGTGATTGGGTTAAAGAACGTGAAGAAATATTGGTAAATTTCAGCAATACTACTCAAGGAAACCCGCGCTTAGAAAAGAAAAGAATGTTAGCCAAAGTGGCAGAAGCCAATGGCGGTCCAAAAGTAACATTTACGTGGCCGGATGATTTTATCCAATTTGATACCAGGACCTTAGGCCGCGGTATTATTACGAAAAAATATAAATATTCCCGCTGGTTTACGCCAGGCGATCATCACAGCCCCTCAAGTTGGACACAATTATTAGGCCGAAATGATATTGAGCTTTACGATATTGAAAAAGATCCACTTGAATTAAATAATTTGGCGCAAGATCCAGAAGCCCACAAGCAAGACATAATGATGCTAAATGATAGGCTTAATAAGCTTATTGAAAAAGAAGTTGGTGAAGATAACGGATCGCATTTTCCGGGGGATCAAAAAATGTGGACAATTGAAGCATAAAAAATACCGCACCCCCAAAAATAGGGATGCGGTATCTTAATGATGCCGATTATCTCATGAAGGGGACGGGTATGAAGATAACCGGGCGATCATAAACGGGTCTGTTATATACCACTGGGGCATATTGAACGGGACGTTCATAATAATTCCCAGCGGCAACGCGGCGCATGCGACGTAATTTTTGTGCCTTTTTTCGCTTTAAACGCCTGATCTTTTTATCGATTTTTGGAGTTCTGCTATTGACGTAATAACGGCCACGATAATTGTGTGAATAAACACCGTTATTCCTAAACCGCGGGGCATTATATCCATAATCTACATCGGTGATAACAACAGGGGCGTTTCGATACTTATAACGATCTTGAGCGTTTGCGCCGTTTGACAGTGAAAGGCCGATTACCAATGTCGTAATCACTGTGATTAATTTTGTTGTCGTTTTCATAATGGGTCTCCTTTTTAAAACTAACTTTAAACGAAGCCCTTTTCCTGATTACAATATATAAAAATACAGCTGAATGGTTTCTGAATACTAATGTTAAGTTCTGTTCATAAAACTTTTCACCTTGATCGCTGCAAAACTAATAAGTAGGCTATTAAAAAGGGAAAAATAAATGTCTGATGATAAAAACGATTTAAAGACAATTGGGTTATGGGGGTTAATCTTTACAATTACGGGGTTCGTGGTTGGCGTTTCAATTTTCATTTTACCTGCCGAACTTATTGTAATGTCTGGACCATCAGTACTATTGGCCTATGCAATTGCGGGTGGAATGGCGATTATTACTTGCTTTGCCACAGCTCAGATAGGTACGTTAATGCCGGCAGAGGGCGGCACATTTGTTGCAATCACTCGGTTGCTCTCTCCGTTTTTAGGGTTTATGGCGGTATGGATTTTATTATGGTCTGTGGTGCTGGTGAATTCTTTCATTGGCTATGGTTTTGCAAATTATATCGTTTATTTTATACCGTCTCTTGATAAAACCGTTGCAGCCGCATCGATCATATTGCTTTTTGGACTTATAAATATTGTTGGCTCGTCACTTGTGGTAAAAGTGCAGGGCGCCATGGTTATATTTTTCCTGATTATGCTAAGCATATTTATTATTTCAGGTTTACCGCGATTTGAAGTTGAAAACTTAACTCCTTTTATGCCAAATGGCATAGTGTCAGTCTTTATGGCAGCTAGTATAGGATATTTCTCATTTGCTGGTTTTATAAGCTTACTAGAATTTGGCGGCGAAATAAAAAACCCTTCAAAAAATATACCACTAGGCTTGGCAATTAGTTTTGTGCTTGTACTTGGTTCATATGGTGGAGTTTCACTAATTTTAAGTGGCATAAATACCGATATACCTTTTGCAGAAATGCAAACTCCTGTCCTAGAGGTTGCAGAAAGCTTTCTACCAAATTGGGTTATAACATCATTGGTGATTTCAATTATTGCGGCAGCAGCCACGACGGTTAATGGATTAATATTAGGTTATTCGCGTGATATATTGGTTATTGCAGAAGCAAGAATTTTCCCGTCATTTTTATCAACTAAAACCAAACGATTTAACACGCCGGCAAATGCGATTATTACATATACCTTATTAAGTGTTCTAGTGGTGCTGTTGGGAAGTGGTGTTGAGGAATATGCACTGGTAGCGGTTATAGGATTATTATTACAGCAATTATTCATTGCCGTAAGTTTATATCGCATTCCTAAGATCATGAAGGATGAATATGACAGTGCAGAATTTAAATTACCAAAACCTGTTATTAAAATTGTCTCGGTACTTCTCTTTCTAATTTCTGCGGCATTTATCATTATGCATATATTCAACAATCCCATAATCGGTGGGTTAATTTTGGGCGTTTTTACGATTGGTAGTTTGATATATTTGATTGCGAAGAGAGGTCAGCAAAATGATTAATCAAGATTTACGCGACAAATATGCCAAAGAAGGGGTGATTAAATTAACGAACGCATTTGATCCCAAATGGATTGAATTTCTTAGAAACGCTACCGAAGAAAATATGAATAACCCTGGTGAGCTTGCAGAAGAGTATGCCGACGAGGAAAAATCGACACGATTTTTTGGTGACCAATATATTTGGACCCGAAACGATGATTTTAAAAAATTTGTTTTTGAAAGTGAAGCGGCGAAAATAGCCGCCGACTTAATGGGTTCAACTAAAATTAACATGTTCTTTGATCATTTGCTTGTTAAAGAGCCGGGATCAATTGAGCCAACCCCATGGCATCAGGATGGACCATATTGGAAAATTAAAGGTGAGCAAATTTGTTCAATTTGGTTTGCAATGGATCATGTTTCAGAAGAGACAGGCGGCGTAAGGTATATTAAAGGATCGCATCTTAGACAATCTTATCGACCAGAGAGTTTTAGTGGTGACGGCCATGATCATTATAATCAAACCGATTTACCGTTTATGCCAGATATTGAAGAAACATATTCAGAAACGGATATTGTTTGTTATGATTTAAAACCGGGTGATTGCTTGATCCATCATGCAAATATCATTCATGGTGCTAAAGGTAACAGCGCGGCAAAAGTAAGGCGTCGTGGATATGCAACGCGATGGACGGGTGATGATGTGGTGTGGGACCCGCGTATCGCAACGGCGGATATTCCATTTGACCCCGGACTTGCGCCCGGGGAAAAATTGGATTGCGAATTATTTCCCGTCGTATGGGAGAAATAATTACTTTCTAATTACATAGGAGGAGTTACGTTCATTTCAGATGCTTTGTCTTCTGCTGCATCCATCATATTTGAACCTTCTTCTTTCGCGTCTTCCATGACTTCTTCAGCTTTATCCATGGCATCGTCTGCCATTTCACCAGCTTTATCCATAGCATCGTCGGCCATCTCTTCAGCTTGATCCATGGCTTCCCCGGCCATTTCTTCAGCTTGATCAGCCATTTCACCAGCAGTTTCTGATGCAGAATCCATTGCAGATGAAGATTGTTCGGCCATATCCGATGCTGCATCATTTGCTGCAGCGTTATTGTCAGAAGAACTATCACCACATGCACTTAGTCCTGCAGCGATTAATGTAGAAAAAATAATTGATTTTAAATTCATAGTGTACCTTTCAAAGATTGTGTGATCACCACTCTACAGCAATAAAGAAATTCCAATAAGCAAAAAATGTAAAACTATGGTATATTATAAATTATATGGGGAAAATAAGGTAATTTCTTAGGGAGAAGAACATGAAAATTTTGTTATCAGTAGTAATATCTTTGTCATTAATCTCAATTGCACCTTTAAGTAATGCAAGTGCACAAACTAGGGCAAAAATAGCTGCACAAATTAAAACTCCAGCGAGAACAATGAATAGGGCTGTAACGATAATCAAACCGGCGGATGTTCATCGCACGTCTGAATTGGCGGTTGTGACAAATGGTGCGTCTCAACAAAGTCCCGCAACTTCGATACGTGCAATTCCTGCAAATCCGTCACCTAGGCCTGGTGGTATGGGAACGTTACAACAAGCCCCAAAAGGAAAATTAAATGTAACATTAACCCCTAAAGCCCCCGCGTTTCATAATAGGGCTTATCTTGCATATCAATACCCGCAATCTACAAATTTAAGTAACAGCAATAATTTTGTTGCTTTTTCAAAGGGCGTTATTCCAGGGCTTCTAACCTATAGTTTAACCTTGAAAAAGATAAAAAATATCTAATCGAAATTATTGTCGATGCATTGGGATCATCTGGCGGGAATGTTAAACATACTATTGGTCAGCAGGCTTCAACTCATAACTTGAGCACCTATAATACTAAAGTCAACATATCTCGTGTCGTTCAAGCTTCTGAAAGTGGCTGGGTATCTGGTAATCTTATGCAAGGTGACGATCCGAACAATCAATGGAGAGTGTATAGCATAAGCATTAATGAAATGGATTAAACGTCAATAATTTTGCCATCTTCAATGATGGTTTTTTGTTTTGGCATTTTTTCACAAACATTGACGGCTTTAAGTATTTCTTGGCTGATAGCTTTATTTTGTCCGCTCATAACGGCGCGTTGTAAAGCAACATTTAAGAAAACTGTGGCAGGGTTCTCACCGTGATTGTTTCCGTAGGAGAGTATACAAGGTACGCCATTTTTAATTTGGCTTGCTACGAATGTAGCAAGTTTATAATTTGATCTTACTCTCGATTTGTCCAAGATGGTAATTCTAAAACCAGTTCTACCGGAAAAAGGGGGTGGAAAATTTTCTTGTGAAAATTCAAGTAAAACATTCATTTTATCCGGCCGCCATTCATCACTAAGGTCCGGCAAAGCACGCCATGCACAGAAATATTCCTGACATAAGCTAGGCCAATCCGGATATAGCCCGCATTTCCCGCCTTTAGAAAGGTTGTGGCATCTCTCATTAGGTCTTTTAACGAGCCCCGTTGTTTCAATCTGAAGAGAATGACAACAGACATTGCAACCACCACATTTTCTTTTTGGCACTAGTTGGATAGTATTTTCAGCGGTACTCAATAGAACTCCCATATCATTTGTTTCGATCAAATATATCTACACTAAAAAAATATAAAAAAAAAGCAGATCATATGATCTGCTAAATAAATGGCGGAGAGGGTGGGATTCGAACCCACGAAGGGCTTGCACCCTTGCTAGTTTTCAAGACTAGTGCATTCAACCGCTCTGCCACCTCTCCATAAGATGTATCGCGATGTGCGTGCATGAGGATTTAACGGATCACTGCCTTAAGGTCAAGAGCAGATTGTTCTTTTTTCATAATATTAATTTTTTTCATTAAAAATCGTATTTGCCTTTGAAACGCCATGATTTATAAACTATATATATGGTAATAAAAAATATCATAATATTAATACAAAAATATAAGGGCAGATCATTGATCAGAGCTATTTTTCTTTCATTTATTTCCACTATCCTTTCCTTCACTTTTTTTGTGGCGCATGCACAGCGTCAGGTACCTGATAATCCAGTTCCTTTCGATGCATGGTTAGAGGAATTTAAGGCGGAAGCAAGAACAGAAGGAATTTCTGATCAAATTTTAGATGCAGCCTTTAAAGACCTAACACCCAATGAAAAAGTGGTTGAGCTAGATCGACGTCAACCTGAGTTTACGCAAACCGCAGAACAGTATTTGGAACGTCGTGTTAGCCCGCTTCGCATAAAAAATGGTCGCAGTAAGATGGCCGAATTTGCAGAAGTTTTAAATCCGTCGGCCAGAGATATCGCCGTTCAAAAACGCTTCATTGCTGCGATTTGGGGAATGGAAACCAATTACGGTACCTACACGGGTAATTTTAATATCGTTCGGTCATTAATGACATTAGCCTATGATATGCGCCGCAGCGCCTTTTTTAGAAAAGAGTTATTAAAGGCATTAACGATCCTTGAAGAAGGTCATATTGCACCCGATAAAATGATCGGTTCATGGGCCGGTGCTATGGGGCAAGGCCAATTTATGCCGACCAGCTTTTTTGCGTATGCTTATGATATGGATGGTGACGGCAGAAAAGACATTTGGACAAACGAAGCAGATGTTTTCGGATCTATCGGTAATTATTTAAGTGTTCACGGTTGGCGTCCTGATCAAACATGGGGACGCGAAGTAAAATTGCCAGATGATATTGGAGAAAGACAGGCACTAGTTGATTTAACCCATGAACCAAACCCGCCAAGATCATGTAAGCGTGCTTTAAAAGACCATAGTAAAAAATACTCATTAGATGAATGGCAGGAAATGGGTGTTCGTAACCTTGATGGTAGCGATCTTCCTAAAGTTACGAATACGAATATTGAGGCCACACTTTTAATGCCGATGGGAATAGAAGGGCCAGCATATCTGACATATCAAAATTTTCGTTCAATTCTGACTTATAATTGCTCTAATCTATATGCTTTAGGTGTAAGCTTATTGTCAGATGAATTGAAATAGGTTCTGATGAAGATGAATTTTTATAAAATTACGCTTTTATTGGGTTTAATGGCCATATTAAGTGCTTGTGCGACAACGCCACCGCCAACTCAAACATCTGCGCCTGAGGCTCCACCAGGGGTAAAAGTTGGAAATCCATATCAAATTGCGGGAAAGTGGTATACGCCCAAAATTGATCCCACTTATAACCAAGTTGGTATTGCATCATGGTATGGACCTGATTTTCACAAAAAACAAACAGCGAATGGTGAGATTTTCGATATGAATGCGCTGACAGCGGCTCACACCACATTGCCGATGCCGAGCTACGTACGTGTAACGAATTTGGAAAATAAGCGGTCATTAATTTTACGTGTCAATGACCGCGGACCTTTTGTCGGAAATCGACTGATTGATGTTTCACGAAGAGGGGCTCAATTATTAGGTTTCGAAAAACGCGGTACAACTCGTGTGAGGGTGGAGGCCGTCTCAGGGCCAAATGCACCCGCCCAAGTGGCAATGTCTGAAATGCCGCCGGCTTTGGAAAAGCAGGAAGTAGGTAATGTGGCGGTTGAAACACTGGAAGTTTTAAATCCTCCGCAAACGGTGACTACACCAACGCAAATCGCATCTTTAAACCCTGGACCTGCCGCTCCAGAAGTCGGTGATGATATTTATGTTCAGGTAGGCGCTTATAGTCAAATTAGTGGTGCATCCAGAGTAATAAGTGGTGTCAAACATATTGGGGCCATTGCGATGGAAGGAATAACCTTGAACGGGCGAAAATTATATCGTGTAAGAATTGGGCCGCTTCATTCAACAACGACTGCAAATGCGGCACTAAAGCAAGTGTTGGATCTTGGCCATAATACCGCCAAAGTCGTATTTGATTAATACGGGTCTTAAAAATTAAAAGAAAACAAAAGAGCAAGAAATTAAGGTAAAATAAAATGAAATTTAATAAATCGTTTCGACTACTCGCATTTACAGGGTTAGTGACCGTTGCGTCATTTAGTGGTGCCATTGCGCAGACCTTATCGAGCCCGGCTAAGCAAGCTATTTTGATAGAGGCCTCAACCGGTGATGTTCTTTTTGAAAAAAATGCCGATGAGCAAATGACGCCTTCATCCATGAGCAAACTAATGACCGTTTATATTGCGTTTCAACAATTAAAAAATGGCAGTATTAGTTTAGATGATGAATATTATGTAGAAAACACACCCACATGGCAAAATTGGCGTAATACGAGTACTCAGGATAGAGGCTCAACAATGTATGTTAATGCCGGTGATACGGTGACGATTGCTGATCTTCTGCGGGGTATTATTGTTCAATCTGGTAATGATGCCTGCGCACAGCTCGCATTGGCGATTGCGGGGGATGTTAATGTATTTGTTAATATGATGAACGATGAAGCCGCAAACTTAGGTTTAACAAGCAGTAATTTTATGAATACGAATGGATGGCCTGATCCGGAACATTATATGTCTGCGCGTGATATTGCGACACTTTCGTTGGCGCTTGCTACTGAATTTCCAGAATATTATTCGATTTTTGCGGAGCGCGAATTTAGCTATGCCGGTGTAAATCAGCCAAACCGTAATAGGCTTCTTTACCGCATGGAAGGTGCCGATGGACTTAAAACTGGCCACACAGAAGCAGGTGGTTATGGCCTTGCGTCATCGGCGGTTTCCGCTGACAGGCGTTTGGTGTTGGTTGTTAATGGTATGTCTAGTGACAATGCGCGTATCAGTGAATCAACCAGACTATTGAATTATGGGTTTAGAAATTTCGGTATTTACGACATGCTTGAAGCGGGTCAAGTGATTGATAATGCGGATGTCTGGCTTGGTGAAGAAGCGACGGTTCCTCTCATCGTAGAAGAGGGAGTGACATTATCTATGAACAGACAAGCAAGACGCAATATGACGGCAAAGGTTGTCTATGATGGCCCAGTTCCTGCACCTATTCAAAAAGGACAGCCCATAGCAACGCTTGAGCTTTCGTCTGAGGGTATGGAAACGAAATCTTACCCACTTGTAGCTGACAATGATGTGGATACACTCGGTGGTATGAGCCGCATCAAAGCGGCCTTTGGATATATGTTAATGGGATCATCTGGTGAGTAATAAAGGTAAATTTATTACCTTTGAAGGCGGCGAAGGAGTTGGAAAATCAACTCAAGTTAACCTGCTTCATCAAAAAATAATTAAAAAAGGCGTTAAGTGCCAATTAACGCGTGAACCGGGTGGGTCACCAGGTGCGGAAGAAATTCGTGAACTGTTAGTCAAGGGTGGGACAGATAAGTGGCATCCGATGACCGAAGCGCTTCTGCATAATGCGGCACGGGCGGAACACCTTGAACAAACAGTTCTCCCTGCCATTGAGAGTGGTACTTGGGTGATATCAGACAGATATGTAGATTCAACCCTTGCCTATCAAGGGTATGGTCAAGGCGTTGATGTAGAGAGATTACTTAAGCTACACAAAATTTCGACGGGTAATTATTGGCCTGACGTGACGATTGTTTTGGATGGGCAAGAATTAAATCGTGCTTTGGAGCGTGAAGAAGAAAATACGGATAAAGAAGATCGCTATGAACGCATGGGAGCTGAATTTCATAAAAAGCTTCAAGAAAGTTTCCTAGATATTGCAAGAAAACATCCTGAACGTTGCATAGTTGTTAGTGCCAAGGGTACGATTGATGAAGTGGCTAACCGTATATGGCAAGCAATTGCTCCAAAATTGGAATTGCTATGAAAATCATCTTTTACATTTTGATGGCTTTAACATTTTTTTCACTTCAAGCGTGTGGAACAATGACGGTTGATTGTTCAACACTTTCATCTGACCGTAATTCATATCGCAATTGTATGGCAAAACAAGGTGATCCTAACTCTCAATATGAATTGGGTGTAGCCGCCTTTGAAGATCAGGATTATATGAGAGCTATATCTTGGTTAAAGCGCGCTTCTAAGCCAAGAAGAGAAAGTCCTATTCCATTATATGCGGATACAGTTGGTTATCAAAAATATCAGACGCTATCCTTAAAAAGAGAGCAGCCAATGATGTCAGGCCATAGAGGTGCTCTTAGGATGTTAGTAACAATTTATGAACAAGGTTTGGGCGTAAATGTTGATTTAGAAGAAGCCGAAAAATATCGTCAAATGATAAATGAATTATAATTTTACTTATATGGTCATTTATCAATAGCCATTTTATTCTTTTTAATGTTACATAGTCATATAATTTTAGAATAATTTTTGGCATTATTAATGGACAGTGAAGAAGCATTAATTCCTCGAAATACAATAGAACTTGTTGGGCATGAGCACGCCGAACAATTGTTTCTTGATGCCTTTAATGCTGAAAAAATACATCATGCCTGGATGATTACCGGACCTAAGGGGATTGGTAAGGCAACCCTAGCTTATAAAATGGCTCGTTTCTTACTTAATAATCCACCAGAAGATGATCAAGGGCCGGGCTTATTTGGGGATGTGCTAGAAAAAGCTGCCTTAACCAGCCTAGAAACTGATTTAGAAAGTCAAGCAAACCATTTAGTTAATGCGGGAAGTAATCCGGATTTAATGATTACTGAACGTACAGAAGACCCCAAAACAGGCAAGATGCGAAGTAATATTCTTGTGGATGATGTTAGAAAGATAAATCAGTTTTTTCATAAAACTTCTTCCGATGGCGGTTGGCGTGTTGCAATCGTTGATACGGCCGATGAAATGAATAGAAATGCAGCCAATGCAATTTTAAAAATATTAGAAGAACCACCAAAAAACTCTATTCTTATCATCCTTGCTCATGCGCCGGGTCGATTATTGCCGACGATTAAATCTAGATGTCGGATGCTTCCGTTAAAGCCGTTAAAATCCCAAACAGTGAAAGAAATTTTACAAAAAAATTATCCTGATAAGGAAGAAAATATAATTGACGGATATGTTGCTTTATCAAACGGCAGCCCAGGCTATGCGATTTCTTTAATAGAACACCAAGGGTTAAAGGTATACCGAGAGATTCTAGGACTTCTTTCAACGATGCCAAATATCAATGTGCCGTTAATGCATGATTTTGCCGGCGCTATAACTACGAAAAAATCTGGGGACACATTTTTATTATTTTCAGAAATGCTTTCACAGTTTATTAGCCGTATGGTGCGTCATGTAAGTTATTTAAATACGGGACATACTCATAATATTAAAGAAGCATTGACCGAAGAATTTAAACTAATGGAAGAACTAGGCGAAATAATACCACTTGATCAGTGGGCAGGCCTGTGGGAAAAGATATCCGAAAAAATGAAAGTGACTGATCAATTGAATATGGACCGGAAACAAACGGTTATTGATATTTTAAATATGATCAATTCAGCCTTAAAGACGCGATAAAGAATAAAAAGAAAATTAGAAAGAAATTTAATGTCAGCGAAAGACGCATTTTATATTACAACCCCAATTTATTATGTGAATGATGTTCCGCATATCGGGCATGCTTATACAACATTGGCATGTGACGTTATGGCACGCTTTAAACGGCTTGATGGGTATGATGTTATGTTTCTAACAGGAACCGATGAACATGGTCAAAAGGTTGAAAAATCGGCCGCCGCCGCGGGTAAGACACCACTTGAATTTTGCGATCAAGTATCACAAAGGTTTCGTGAACTTGCTGATTTTATGAATTATTCCCACGATGACTTTATTCGCACGACGGAAGAACGCCATAAAATCGCCTGCCAAGCGCTATGGAAAAAATTAGAAGAGAACGGTCATATTTATTTGGATAAATATGCAGGGTGGTATTCTGTCCGTGATGAAGCTTTTTATGGCGAGAATGAGCTAATTGAAGTTGAGGGCAGTGAAAAACTTGCACCTACTGGAGCCCCCGTTGAATGGGTTGAGGAAGAAAGCTATTTCTTTAGGCTCTCAGCTTTTGAAGATAAGTTACTTGATTTTTATGAAAGTTTGGATCCTACCGTTTTACCAAAAAGCCGCAAAAACGAAGTGAAAAGTTTTGTTGAAGGCGGACTTAGAGATTTATCCGTTTCCAGAACAAGCTTTAAATGGGGCGTGCCGGTTCCTGGAAATGACAAGCATATTATGTATGTTTGGATTGATGCTTTAACCAACTATATGACGGCAGCAGGCTATCCTGACATGGAAAGCAGCACGTTTCAGAAGTTCTGGCCAGCGGATATTCATATGGTCGGTAAAGATATTTTACGTTTCCATGCCGTTTATTGGCCTGCCTTTTTAATGGGCGCAGGGATTGAGCCTGCAAAACGCGTTTTCGCCCATGGTTGGTGGACCAATGAAGGGCAAAAAATTTCCAAATCGCTTGGCAATGTTATCGACCCTTTTCAGATAGTTGATGAATTTGGCCTAGATCAAGTGCGTTATTTCCTAATGCGGGAAGTTCCGTTTGGTAATGACGGCGATTTTAATAAGCAAGCCATAATTAACCGTATCAATAGCGATCTTGCAAATGATTTGGGAAATCTTGCACAACGTAGTTTAAGTATGATTTTCAAAAATTGTGATGGTGTAATGCCAACACCGGGGGATAATACTGAAGCGGATAATGCTATTTTAAGTGCTTTAGATGGATTGTTGCCAAAAGTTAGAGATCATATGGACGTGCAGGCATTTAATAAAGCGCTTGAGACCATTTGGAAAGTTGTATCTGATGCCAATGGCTATTTTGCCTGTGAGGAGCCATGGGCATTAAAGAAAACCGATCCAGAACGAATGGGAACGGTACTTTATACTACAGCTGAAATAATTCGTCAGATTGGTATTATTACACAGCCTATTATGCCTGATAGCGCATCTAAGTTAATTGATCTTCTTAAAGTTCCGGCTTCTGAGCGTGGGTTTGATAAGTTAGGGGCTGATCACCGATTGGCATCGGGAACAAAAATGGAAAAACCTGAGGGAGTATTCCCACGTTATGTTGCGGAAAATGAATAATGAATAAGCCATTTATAGTAGATAGTCATTGCCACCTCAATTATGGAAATCTTGTCGATGACATGGATGGTGTGCTTGAGCGTGCTGCGGCAAATGGTGTGGGTACTATGCTTGCGATTAACGCCAGACTTAATGAATTTGACGATGTGATAAAAATTGCCGAAGCGCATGATCATATTTGGGCAACGGTAGGAAGTCATCCTCATGATGCTGAAGAAGAGTATGGTATAACGGCACAAGAATTGATTGAAAAAGCAAAGCATCCAAAAGTTGTGGGTATTGGTGAAACCGGACTTGATTATTATTATGATCGTTCGCCAAGAGATAAGCAGCAGGAAAATTTTTTAGCGCATATTGAAGCATCCCGCGAAACGGGGTTGCCCTTAATTGTTCATGCGCGAGATGCGGATGATGACTGCGCACGCATAATGAGAGAAGAAATGGAAAAAGGCGAATATCCCGCTGTTATTCATTGTTTTACCGCGAGCGAATGGTTTGCTAAAGAAAGCCTTGATATTGGCTGTTATATTTCTATTTCCGGTATTATCACATTTAAAAGCGCTAAAGATTTACAGGCGGCCGTTAAAAAAATTCCGTTAGAGAAAATGTTAATCGAAACGGACTCACCTTTTTTAGCACCAGTCCCAATGCGCGGAAAATCATGTGAACCATCATATGTAATGCATACAGCAGAATTTTTAGCAGAGCATATGGGGGTTAGTTATGAAAAATTAGCGAAAGTAACCACTGATAATTTCTTCGATTTATTTAGCAAAACCGAAAGACCAGCGGGCAAATGAAAATAACGATTTTAGGATGCGGTACATCGCAAGGCGTTCCCCGAATTGGCGGTAAAGTCAATAATGGCTGGGGCAATTGCGATCCAAATAATCCTAAAAATCGCCGCAGACGTGCATCTATAATGGTTGAGCAAGGAGATACACGTTTAATTGTTGATACAGGGGCTGATTTTAGAGAGCAAGCACTAAGCGCTAGTATAACGTCCTTAACTGGCGTTTTATATACCCATGATCATGCTGATCATACACATGGCATTGATGACTTGCGCGCTTTCGCACAGAATATGAACGATAATGTTCCCATTTATGCCAATGCGCATACTTTGGATGTTTTAACATCTCGCTTTGGATATATTTTTAGCGGTAGAAAGGGTTATCCTTCGATCTGTAAAGCCAATGAGATTGATTTATCGCCTTTTAAAATAGGAAATATTGATGTTCAACCAATAGAATTAATTCATGGTGGCATTATTTCATATGGGTTTAGATTTGGTAATGTTTGTTATTGTACGGATTTTAATGATATTCCCGAATCTAGTTATGAAAATCTTGAAGGCTTAGACATATGGATTGTTGATTGTCTTAGACATGATCCACACCCAACACATTGTCATTATGAGAAAACATTGGCATTTATTGATAGATTTAAGCCCAAAAAAGCTGTTCTTACTCATATGATGGCTGATCTGGATTATGAAACCTTAAAAAATGAGTTGCCAAATAGGGTCGAACCCGCCTATGACGGGTTGGTATTAAATAATTAAAAGCCAAGGATTTTCCATGGATAATGTAAAGCGTAATTTATTCTTACTTTCAATGGCGCAGTTTGTGTTATTGGCGTCTGTAGTCACTGTGATTACTTATTCCTCTCTTGTTGCTAAAATGATGACCGGAGATAATGCGCTTGCAACTATTCCAGCGGCGACTGCATTTTTAGCAACAGCAGCATTTGCATTTCCAGCTTCAATGTTTATGAAACGCTTCGGGCGTAAAGCGGGTTTTTATACCGGTGCCACTTTTGGTGGAATTGGCGGATTATTAGCAGTGATCTCAATTTATACGAATAACTACTTTTTGTTATGCCTTGCTACTTTTAGCCATGGTACTTATCAGTCGTTTGCCAATTATTATCGTTTTACGGCAATGGAAGTATCCCCAAAATCTTACCATAAACAGGCGGTATCATATGTTATCTTGGGCGGAGTTCTCGCAGGGCTTTCTGCGCCAACATTGGCGCGTTTGTTTGAATCTAATTATTTTGAACCTGTTGTTTATGCGGGAACCTATTGTTTGATTATATTTTTAAGTTTGGTCGCGTGTACATTAATTTATTTGATAAAATTGCCTCCACGTAAAAAACTGCCAGACGATCATGTGCCTGCGGCTAATCCAAAAGTAATGGATGTACTTAAAAGACCTGCTTTTATTTGTGCGTCACTTAGCGCAACAGCTGCTTATCTCTCAATGTCATTTATTATGACAGCAACCCCACTTGAAGTGGTTGAAGTTTGCGGCTTTTTAGTTGAAGAAGCAGCGGGTGTTATTCAATGGCATTCTATTTCTATGTTTGCGCCGGCAATAATTACAGGAACACTCATTGCACGTTTCGGGTCGATAAAAATGATTTTGGGTGGAATGATATTAATGCTTGTTTCGACGTTAATCGCGAAAGCAGGTGTGGAATTATATAATTTCTACGCTGCATTGGTTTTAATCGGAATAGGTTGGAACTTTATGTTTACGGCTGGAACAACACTTCTTGAGCATGCTTATAACGAAGAAGAAAAAGCTTATGTACAGGGTCTTAATGATTTTGTTGTATTTGGACTTTCCGGGTTGGCAACACTATCTTCAGGATTTATGCTCGATAGAGTAGGGTGGGATAATATGAATAATATTGTTATTGGTGTACTTGTTCTGCTGGTTTTTGTTATCTTATGGTTCGTTAAAGTGCGTGATGGTGGTCCGAAAAATCGCTCTGAAGCCATTATATAAAGAGGAAAATTATGTTACGTAAAATTTCTTTAATATTAATTTTGCTAGTCGCTTTAGTGGTTTTAGTTTCATTGATTACTAGTGAAAAGAAAACTGAATCTGATACTGTAAAAGTGAAACTAGAAACGACAATGGGTGACATACATATTGATTTATATGCCGATAAAGCGCCGATTACAGTGAATAACTTTCTTAAATATATCGATAATGGGCTAATGAATGATGGTGCTTTTTATCGCGTCGTACATATGCAAAACCAAGAACAGAATGATATCAAAATTGAGGTCATTCAAGGTGGCATTAGTGGTAATAGTGACATCGCGCGTTATGATCCGATACCCCTTGAGCGCACAAGTGATACTGGTTTAAAGCATCTTGATGGAACGATATCAATGGCGAGAGGGGCACCAGATACCGCGGGATCAGAGTTTTTTATTTGTATAAATGATCAACCATCTCTTGACTTTGGCGGTATGCGCAATCCTGATGGGCAAGGGTTTGCTGCCTTTGGAATGGTCACCAAAGGAATGGATGTAGTCCGTGCTATTCAAAGCGTTAAAACAGATATGCCAGAAGGTGAGCTAGAATATAGAAGTGGGCAATCGGTCCTTGAACCAGTGAAATTTAAATCGTTTGCCAGAGAATGATTTATGCTTAAACCATTAGAAGTCACCATTACAATAGATACAGAGTTTAGTATTGCTGGTTCGTTTGATGATCCTCGCAAGAAGCCTGTTGCTGAGCCAATTGCGTTATGTGAAATTGATGGTAAAGGACATGGTGTTGATTTTCTTCTGGATACTTTTAATAAATATGGCATTAAAAGTACTTTCTTTGTGGAATGTCTTAATTATTACTATTTTGGTGACCAGCCGATGAAGTCGATCGTCGAAAAAATCAACAAAGCAGGACAAGATACCCAATTGCATATTCATCCTGGGTGGCTTCATTATTATAAAGACGACTCTTTCATTGATTGGAGCGATAATGATTCATGCGCAGGCCGAGATTATGAAGAATTAAAAAGAGTTTTTGAATATTCTATAGAAATATTCGAACGCTGGGCTGGTAAAAGACCCGATGCGATAAGAACAGGAAACTTACAAGCTGACCTTACGACCTATAAGGTTATGTCTGATTTGAATATACCGTTATCTTCTAGTATTGGACTTGGGGTTTGGAAACCTGACGATGGTGAATTATGGCTTGAGGCCGGTAGAACAAAGATTCAAGATGTAATGGAAGTTCCCGTTTTTACATATCAAGATAAAGATTTGATGGGACAAGTTCCTGCTAAATCACTTCAAATTACAAGTTGTTCATGGCCAGAAATGAAATATTTATTATTAAAGGCGCGAAGAAAGGGGATAGAAAATATTGTCATTCTTACTCATCCCTTTGAATTTATTAAGAAAAAAGATGATCAATATACACAAATCATTAGAAATCGCGTTAACCAAGAAAGACTAGAAAAGTTATGTTCTTTTATTAACGAGCATGACCAAGACTTTACAAGTGCTGATTTTGGTTCCAACGCAACAGAGTGGGCGTCTAAGCCTCTTAAAAATATACTATATTTTAAAGTTCCACCAATTTACCGACTTGGACGAAAGTTGCATAATTTTGTCAATGATATGATTTGGACATATTGATAAATATGTGAAATAGTTTTGAAAAAAATACCGTATTTTCAATGATAGTATGTCTCATTCTAAATCTACTATTTACAATGAGACATAATAAGTTAAATTAATATGGATTTTTACCTAAAAAGCATTGCAAAATGTGGATAATATAGGTAAATAGATCTCGCATGCTATGCGATGGGTGAGGGGAAATATAATTACTTTGATTTTATACTCTAAATCAAAGGTTTTCCTCTAAGAAATTGTATAGTCATTAACGCGTTAATAATATTAATCGAACCCCTTACGAGGTTTATGTATGGCTACACATGATGACGTTGTTGAAGAAAGACGTAATTTTCTTTATTTAGCCACTGGCGCTGCGGGTGCAGTTGCTGTTGGCGGTGCCGTATGGCCATTGGTTGATCAAATGAATCCATCAAAGGACGTGCTTGCACTTTCCTCAATCGAAATTGACTTAACCAAGATCGCTGAAGGTCAAAGCGCTGTGTTTCTATGGCGTGGTAACCCGGTTTTTGTTCGTCACCGTACAGCAGATGAAATTGCTGAAGCGGCTGCGGACGATGCTGCAGAAGACTTGATTGACCCAGAAAATGATGCTGATCGCGTTCAAAAGCCGGAATGGCTTGTAATGAGTGGTGTTTGTACTCACCTTGGGTGCGTTCCACTTGATCAAAAAGGTGAATTTGGCGGTTGGTATTGTCCATGTCATGGTTCACATTATGATATCTCTGGTCGTATCCGTAAAGGTCCAGCGCCATTGAATTTACCAATTGTCGATTATGTGTTCTTAGATGACGCAACAATTCAAATCGGATAGGATAGAAAATGGCTTCAGATAAAAAATTCGAACCAACGAATCCTACTGTTAAGTGGGTCGAAGATCGCCTCCCTATGATGGGGTTGATTTATAGTTCATTGGGTGCTGGTTATAATGCGCCTCGTAATCTTAACTACTGGTGGAACTTTGGTTCTCTTGCACTATTCATGCTCGTTGTGCAAATCGTAACAGGTATCATACTTGTCATGCATTATGTTCCGCATGTGGATATGGCCTTTGATAGTGTTCAACACATTAGACGTGATGTTAACTACGGTTGGCTTGTGCAAGCAGTTCACGCCAACGGGGCATCAATGTTCTTTATTGTGGTTTATATCCATATTTTAAGGGGTTTCTATTTTGGTTCTTACAAAGCACCACGTGAAATTCTCTGGTTCCTCGGTATCATTATTTATCTTCTCATGATGGCAACTGGCTTTATGGGCTACGTTCTTCCATGGGGACAAATGAGTTTCTGGGGCGCGAAAGTGATTACGAGCTTATTTGGTGCTTTTGACTTTGTTCCATTCATCGGAGATGGCATAGTTGAATGGCTTTGGGGTGGTTTTGCTGTAGGACAGCCTACACTTAATCGTTTCTTTAGTCTTCATTACCTTCTTCCTTTTGTTCTTGTTGGTGTCGTAATTTTACACGTATGGGCGCTTCATATCCCAGGCTCAACAAACCCACTTGGAATAGATGCAAAAGGACCATACGATAAGATACCATTCCATCCTTATTACACTGCAAAAGATGCATTTGGTCTTGGTGTGTTTATTATCTTCTTCGCTGGTTTTGTGTTCTATATTCCGGATTTCCTCGGACATCCTGATAACTATATTAAAGCAAACCCGCTTGTAACACCTGCGCATATTGTACCGGAATGGTATTATCTTCCTTTCTATGCAATCCTGCGTGCGATCCCGAATGAATTAATTGGGGTGGTTGCAATGTTTGCATCAATCCTAATTCTATTTGCGATGCCATGGCTAGATGGTTCACGTATCCGTTCAATGCGCTTCCGTCCGCTATCACAATTCTTCTTTTGGATTTTTGTGGTAAACGGTTTGTTCTTAGGATTCTTAGGGCAAAAGGCTCCAGATGATATTCTTTTGGCGTCATTTGACGTAACAGACTTTTCACGCGTTTCATTGACTTATTACTTTGGGTATTTCCTCGTTGTGATGCCACTTGTAAGTCGAATGGAAACAACGAAACCTATACCAACAAGTATTGCTGCTGCGGTACTAGAAGCAAATAAGAAGGGCTAATGAAATGATGAAAAACATCAATGTAAAAGGCCTGATGGCTACAGTAGTTGGTGCGACAATGTTAGTTGCCGCATCAAATGCAAACGCAGCTGATTCAACAGCAATGCATCCAGAACGCAATGAATATACATCTGCTGGTATTTTCGGTAAATGGGATATCCCATCACTGCAACGTGGTTTTCAAGTTTATCAAGAAGTTTGTGCAGCATGCCATTCAATGGATCTAGTTGCTTTCCGTACGTTATCTGATATTGGATATAACGAGGACGAAATCAAAGCTATTGCGATTGAATATGAGTATGAAACAATTGATGGCGATGGTGAAGAAACATTCCGCCCTGGTATTCCTGCAGATTATTTCCCAGCTCCATTTGCAAATGAAGCGGCGGCACGTTCAGCAAATAATGGTGCACTTCCACCTGACTTTTCTACACTAGTGAAAGCACGTGAGCACCTCGGATTTTTCTCGAGCACATATGGCGAAGATTATATCGTTGCTTTAATGACTGGTTATGAAGAAGACGTTCCTGCTTCTGCGCCAGAAGGCTTTGAATTGCCTGAGGGATCATATTATAATCATTACTTTGAAGGTAATGCGATTGCCATGGCACCGCCACTGTTTGATGAAATGGTTGAATATGCTGACGGGACACCGGCAACAATGCACCAAATGGCATATGATGTAGCGAACTTCATGGCCTGGGCATCTGACCCAACGATGCAAGAACGTAAGCAAATGGGTCTAAAAGTAATGCTCTTTATGTTCTTCTTTGTGATCCTGCTATACTTCACAAACAAACGTGTTTGGGCAAAAGTGAAAAAAGGTGAGGACATCGATCCATCAAAAATTTAAAACATTGTTTTTAATTTTGAACTAGTTTTTAATGTAAGGGCTGCTCATTTGAGCGGCCCTTATTTTTTATGGCGAGGAGCTAACATGAAAAAAGTATTAGGCATCATTGGTGGCAGTGGCCTTTATAATATTGATGGCATAGAGAATGAGGAATGGGGGACACGTTACGGTGCAAAAGTTTTAGAAAGAAAATATGTCCGAGTATTAAGTTAATGAAAAAAGCGTTACTCAGTCGGATAAGGGAGATCAGCAATTTCATATGGCCGATCAAGCCCTTTTTCCATATTGATAGTAATAGGTGTTTTTTTAATTAGCCAATTTGCATAGGCCTCATCGCTTAGAAGAATATCATTTTCATTAAGTTGTGCGTTAAGTTGGTCGATGACGCTTTGAAACTGTTTCGCTGTTTCTGCTTCAACTCCTTTTGCAGTTAATAATAGAAAAGTTCTTGCTTGTTTAAGATCAAGTGGGGTCATATCGCCGCGGTAATATAGCAATGCCAATGTTTGATAGGCAAGAACCGAGCCTTGTTTTGCTGCTTTTATCAAGAATTTTTCCGCTTGCGTGGCATTTCGAAAATTCAAATACATCATACCAATTTCAAATTGTGCAAGCGAATGCCCCATATTTGCTGCAGTCATTTTGCTTCTAAAAGATTTTTCAACATTAACTTCGACAGTTTCGTCAACTTGGCCTTCGTAATATCGGCCGAGTTCATATGACGCCATAGCTTCATTATTGTTATGTGCTTTTTCTAGCCATTTAACACCTTCTGCGATATTCGTTTCGGTGCCAATCCCGTTTGTATAAAGCATGCCGAGATGGAAACTTGCTTCGATATTTCCTTCGTTGGCCATTTTTGAGATTTTATTAAATAGTGGAGTATGATCCTGCGCAAACGCAATTGTGCCAAATCCAAGATAGAGTAGGGCTGTTATTATAAATCTCATCATTATTCCAATAGGAGTTAAACTGATATTTTAATTGGCGAAACGGAAATGCATGACATCGCCATCTTGAACAATATATTCTTTTCCTTCGAGGCGCATTTTCCCAGCATCTTTAACGCCAGCTTCACCATTATGTTCAACATAATCATCATATGCGTTCGTTTCGGCACGTATAAAGCCTGTTTCAAAGTCAGTATGGATTACTCCGGCCGCTTGTGGTGCTGTGGTTTCTTGTGTGATGGTCCATGCACGCGCTTCTTTTGGCCCAACAGTAAAATAAGTGATCAAATGAAGAAGGTCATAACCAGCACGGATTACGCGCCCAAGGCCCGTTTCACCTAACCCTAGATCAGCAAGAAATTCTTTTTGTTCTTCTTCATCATCAAGCTGCGCAATTTCTTCTTCTAATGAAGCACAGATTAAAACCATGACGGCATCTTCTGCGGCGGCTTTTTCCGCAACTTTTTTGGTTAGTTCATTACCATCAACTGTATCATCTTCACTTACATTACAAACATAAAGCACGGATTTTGTGGTAATAAGCTTTAAACTATCTAAGAGCTTTTGTTCTTCTTCGTCTGCCACTTCAACTTTACGGGCAGGGAGGCCTTCTTCCAAAACCGCAAGGCAACGATCAACCATATCAACAATTTTTTTGGCTTCTTTATCTTGCCCTCTTATGCGTCGGATCAATCCTGCTTTACGTTTTTCAAGACTTTCCATATCTGAAAGCATTAATTCGGTTTCAACGGTTTCTGCATCTGCGATCGGATCTATAACACCTTCTACATGAGTAATATCATCATTTTCAAAGCAACGTAATACATGAACAATTGCGTCTACTTCACGGATATTCCCAAGAAATTGATTTCCTAAACCTTCTCCTTTTGATGCACCTCTTACAAGGCCGGCAATATCGACAAAGGATAATTGTGTCGGAATAGTTTCTTTAGATTGCGCAATCGATGCCAGTTTATTAAGTCGAGGGTCGGGGACGGGGACTTGTCCAACGTTTGGTTCAATTGTACAAAAAGGATAATTTGCAGCCGCCGCTTGCGCTGTGTTTGTTAGTGCATTAAACAGGGTTGATTTTCCAACATTTGGAAGTCCAACAATACCACATTTAAATCCCATTTTCTTTAATCCTTCTTATTCGGTTTTAAAATTAAACCGATTTCATTTAAAAAATCGACACCGTCACCACTGGTTAATTTGTCTGCACTACGACCAATGGCATCAATCAAAGGCTCAAGCCATGATTGGTCTGTTTTGGAAAAGTTACCTAAAACATGACCCGTTACCCGTGCTTTATCGCCTGGGTGTCCTATTCCAATTCTAATGCGGTTGTAATTTTTATCAATATATTGGTCCATTGAACGAAGGCCGTTATGTCCTGCGTTACCGCCGCCCGTTTTGAATTTTATTTTTCCTTCGGCAAGGTCAAGTTCATCATAAAACACAAATATATTTTCAGATGGTATTTTATAAAATCTCGCTGCTTCTGATACTGATTTGCCGGATAAATTCATGAAAGTCATTGGTTTTAAAATAAGAACTTTTTCATTTCCTAAGCGGCCTTCACTAATCATCCCTTGAAATTTTGACTTAGCTTCAGAAAAATTATGGCGATAGATGATCTCATCTACCGCCATAAATCCAATATTATGCCGGTTGTGTTCATATTGTTTGCCTGGATTTCCCAAGCCTACGAGCAGCAACATGGCAATTATCCTTTAATCCAGAGGCTTAGTCTTCCTCAGACTTCTGCGAAGTTGCTTCAACTTCTACACTGTGCTCTTCAGCTTCGCCCTCTTCAGTCGCTGCTTCATCTTCTTCTTCATCAGATTTAAGACCACTTGGTGCTGCGATTGTAGCGATTGTAAAGTCACGGTCATCGATAATCGGTGTAACGCCTTCAGGAAGCGTAATATCAGAGAAATGAACGCTGTCACCAAGTTCAAGCCCAGTTAGATCAATTTCAATTGCTTCAGGAAGGTTGCTCGCAGGGCAATCAAGTTCGATTTCATGACGTACTGCGTTAATAATTCCGCCGCCTTTAAGTCCAGGGCTCTCTTCTTCATTCAAGAAGTGAACCGGAACCATGATCGCGATTGTTGCATCTTGTGCAAGGCGAAGAAAATCAATATGCATAGGCCAGTCTGTAACTGGGTGGAATTGAACATCACGTGGAAGAACCATTTCTTTTTTACCGCCATCGATTTCAATATCGTATGTAGTACTTAGAAACGCGCCTGTGTTGAGTAGTTTTTGAATATCAACGAAATCAACTGTGATCGCTGCTACTTCTTTTTTTGCGCCGTAAACGACAGCCGGAAGGCGTCCTTCTCTACGTATTGCACGAGAGGACCCCTTACCCGCTTTTGTGCGCAATTCTGCTTTAATAATTGCATTTGCCATTATTTTTATCTCCAAAAATTTATATTCTGATATCAGCCTCCAGGGGTGCTAATATCAAAGGGCCTGTGATCATCTATGATACAGACCCTTATGAGCGCCGCTTTTAACGCGTTATTGGCCAAAACTCAACACTTAATTTCGTTTTGACTTAATTTATTTTATTAGCCAAATAAGACGGAAACAGAGCTTTCTTCATGAATGCGTCTGATCGCTTTCGCAAAGAGCGGTGCAATGCTTATTTTTATCACTTTTTCACAGCCTTTTACGGCATCAGTGGCACAAATTGAATCTGTCGTCACAACATGTTCCATTGCTGATTTATTGATGCGATCAATGGCAGGGCCAGATAGCACGCCATGTGATACATAAGCACTCACTGATTTCGCGCCGCCATGCTCAATAAGAGCGCCAGCAGCATTACAAAGTGTTCCGGCACTATCAACGATATCGTCAACAAATACACAGTAATAATCTTTAACATCACCAATAATATTCATAACTTCTGAAACGCCGGCTTTTTCTCGGCGTTTATCAATAATGGCTAGCGGAACATCTAATTTGCTAGCGTAAGCACGGGCACGAACAACACCGCCGACATCAGGAGAGACAACCATCAATTTTTCAACGTCAGCATATCTTTTCTTCATATCATCAACAAGAACAGGTGACGCAAATAAATTATCGGTTGGAATATCAAAAAAGCCTTGAATTTGCCCTGCGTGAAGATCCATTGTTAAAACTTTATCAGCGCCTGCGGTCGTAATAAGGTTTGCTACGAGCTTTGCACTAATCGGTGTACGTGGACCAGGTTTGCGGTCTTGTCGCGCATATCCATAATAGGGAATAACTGCTACAATTCTTTGCGCAGAGGCGCGCTTAAGAGCATCAATAATAATCAACAATTCCATCAGATTATCATTAGTGGGGTATGATGTCGGTTGCACAACATAGACATCTTCGCCGCGAACATTTTCTTGAATTTCGACCCAGACTTCTTCATCTGAAAAACGTTTAATATTCGCTTTAGTGAGTTCCATCCCTAGATGGTTGGCAATTGATTCAGCAAGAGGAATGTTGCTGTTCCCAGAAATAATCTTCATTTTTTAAAAGGTCCCATAAAAAATTACCCGATATTGATATTGCATCTTATACAGAAAATATTTCAAAAAGCGACTCTGAATATCAGTTTTTAGCATTAATTTTGTAAAATAATTGATATTTGCCGCCCATAATCTTCTTCATTTAAATGCGTCTTTCTCCGGTAGCTAAAAAAACCATTATTTATCGGATAGGTATCCGTGTTTAAAGCGTCAATATTATTAAGACCGGTACTTAATAATTTATCGTAAACATAACTTTCTAGGTTAAATTGAAAGTTACCTTCGTTTGTGCTTTTTAAAAAGTATTTATCATCTTGAATTTTTTCAAAAAACTCTGGCCCGACTTCGTAAGAAGCTTGAGAAATACAAGGGCCGATAGCGGCAGTAATGTTTTCCTTTGTGGCTCCTAATTCACACATTTTTGAAATTGTGTTCTCTAAAATACCTGTAAACGCACCTTTCCATCCGGCATGGGCAGCTCCGATCAATCCTGCTTCTTCGTCGGCAAATAAAACCGGCGCACAATCAGCCGTTACGATACTTAAGGCAATGTTTTTCTGATCTGTGACAATCGCATCGGCATCGGGAATATTCTCTTGATTGTCAAATATATGAACAACATTACTATGTGTTTGATGGATTTCTATTAATTTCGATTTTTCACTTAATGTATAAAGAGCAAGAGAACGGTTTTTTAGAATGTTTTCATGATGATCATTTGAATAAGTCCCACAGTTAAGCGAATGATAAATGCCGTTTGATGTACCGCCATTGCGTGTGAAAAAACCATGTTTGATCTTGTTTGATTTTGCGAGTAATTCACTTTTGACATATTCAGCCATTTTTAAAAACCTGCTATTTCAATACTTTCCACCGAAAGTATGCCCAAAACCTTAAATAATGTTCCCATTTCATCGGGAGAAATCAATCTTTTTAAGTCAGATATCAAATCCTGAGTTTGTTCTGGCGTTGCATCTTTAAGAAGTGTTTTGACCCGTTCTTCTATGCCCATAGCACTTAAGAATTGTCTTTGAGGCGCAGGGCCGTATGGTGTTAGATCACATTCAACGACAATATCGTGTATTCTTTTGAAATTCACATGTGCTGATAAATCGGCTTCGCCGGGGAATTCAAATATGCCCTGATAGTTATGATTTTTTACGGCTTGTAAGGTTTCGCCAGTACTATGTTCATCATAACCATAATCTATAAACAATGCCGCACCTTTATTTTTTTGAAAATGTTTACAAATTTCAAAAACTACAAAATCGGTCATTGGTGAAACTTCAATGATACTATGCTGTAGCGCATTAACTAATTTTTCATTGAGCTTAACATCGTGAACTGGGAAGGGAGATAGCATTACTTCCAGATTTTTTCCACTCTCACCAACAGTAACCATGCGCTCATGCCAGCCAAGCTCTTCTTTTTGAAACTGACGTATAGGCAAAGCATCAAAAAATTCATTAGCAATAATGAAGGTCACTTCAACACCATCTTCATCATTTGTTGCAGAAAGAGCACTCTTTACTGTTTCGTACCAATTTTTATTATTGGGAAATTCTTTTAACTTTTCTTTTTGGATTTCAATTAATTGCTTTGAAGTTTCAACAAAATGCAGATTAATAGTATCTAAAAATTCAGGAAGAACTTTTAAAACACGTAGGAAATCTGCCATGAGCGTGCCATTTCCCGGCCCCAGTTCGATGAGGTGAACGGTGCGCGGTTTTTTCATTTTTAACCAGATATCGGCAAACCATAATCCGATTAATTCACCAAACATCTGGCTGACTTCTGGTGCAGTTACAAAGTCGCCCTTTTCGCCAAAAGGAATTTGTTTTGCATAATAACCGTATTTAGGATTGGTCAAAGCTTCCGTCATATAATTACTTATTGATAACGGGCCATGCAATTTGATCAGTTTTATTAGATGATCATTTAGTGCTGTCATAAAGACGCTTTCCTTGGGCGAAAGATTAAATATAGGCCAAATAGTATCATCGGTGTGCTCAAAATTTGCCCCATAGTTAAGAAATCAGTACCCAAAAGGAATCCTAAATGCGTGTCAGGTTCTCTGAATTGCTCAACAAACGTTCGTGCCGACGCATACCCGATGATAAATAGTCCGGTGATTAATCCCGGCTTATGGCGCGCTTTTGTATAATTATAAACAACATAAAGAATTAAGAAGAGCAACAATCCTTCAAGCATTGCCTCATAAAGCTGGCTTGGGTGACGCGGCAGAGGTCCACCTCTCGGAAAAACCATCCCAAGAGGAGAATCTGTTACTCGTCCAAAAAGTTCGCCGTTAATAAAATTCGCCAACCGACCTAACATTAAACCGATAGGGCTAGCGCAGGCAATGATATCTGCAAAGCGAAAGAGGGGGATTTTATGATAGCGGCAAAATAATATTGTTGCGATACAAACACCGATAAAACCACCGTGAAATGACATGCCGCCGTCCCATATGGCAAAAGCATCAGCTATATTATTCATATAATATGAAGCGTTATAAAATAGAACATAACCTGTGCGGCCGCCCAAAACGATACCAAGCATTGCCCAAAATATGTAATCGCTCACATGTTCTTGTGTGCAAGGAGGTGCTTTTACTCGAATTAATCGCGTCATGTAGGCCCAAGCAAAAACAAGCCCACCTAGATAGGAAAGTGAATACCATCGAATCACTATCGGGCCGATTTCAAACAAAATAGGATCAATATTAGGATAAGAGAGGGCAGAGAATAATAAATATTCAGACATTTAAAAATACCGTTTATCGTTTAAGTGCAAGCGAAACAAAGCATTACAAGGGAATAACAAACTCTCGCACGTTGTCCCACATTTAATGTTTCTTGGCAACTGATAATTGTTTCGCCATAGTGCAAAAATATATGGTAATTATAAGCTATTAACCGACCCTTAAAAATATGTAGGACTTTATCGTGCAATCAGACAATAAAATATTAAGTGATCTAGCCAGATTAGGTCAAAGTGCCGCAGGGACCATTCATGGTGTTAAATCCGAAGTGGAAAACCAAGTAAAAACACGTCTTGAAAGTGTTTTAATGGATATGGATTTGGTCACTCGCGAAGAATTTGAAGTGGTTCGCGAAATGGCGGTTGCTGCTCGAGCTGAGAATGCGGAGCTACATGAAACTATAGATGCGCTTAAAAAAGAAGTTAATGCGCTTAAGAAAAAGAAAAAATAATAATGCTTTCTACATCAGAATTAATTGAAGAACGTATTAACCCACTTGATACATTGGAGTTAATCGTTAGCCAAAATGAATGGCCTTATGAAAGGTTGGGAAATGAAGAAATCGTCGCCGGAATAAACGGTGAGTGGTGTGATTTTCATTTGCGTTACCTATGGATTGACGATAAGAACATTCTCCAATGTGCTGGACAAATGGATGTAAAGGTCCAACCAAAGAAACGTTCTGATATTCTGGAACTTATAACCATGCTTAATGAGCGTCTGGATATGGGGCATTTTTCAATTTGGAGCGATGACGAGAGTATCATGTTCAGCCATTCAATGGTGCCGCCAACAAATAGCGGAGATATTGCTATGAGCTGTGAAATGGTCACTCGTACTATAATTGCAGAAATTAATCGCTATTTTCCAGTCTTTCAATTTGTGATTTGGGGCGGTAAAAGTCCTTCTGATGCAATTGAAGCGGCAATGCTGGAAACAATTGGCAACGCCTAAGGTTAATTTATGAGTAATATATCCGTCATATCATCAAAACAACCTTTATTACTGATTGGTTGTGGGAAAATGGGTAGTGCCATGTTGGCAGGCTGGCTCAAAAAAGGGTTAAGTAAAGATGCAGTTTATATCGTTGATCCTTATTTGGAGCCTATAAAAGATAATTTCAGTCAATTGCCTTCTGGAAATTTATTTGAAACATTTGATCTGCTTCCGGCTACTTTAACACCGTCTTTTGTTGTTATGGCTGTTAAGCCACAAATGATGGGTGAGGCATTAGAAACCATAAAAACATTTGATTTATCGAAAACTGTTATCCTTTCTGTCGCAGCAGGGAAAACTATTCATTATTTTGAAGATCATCTTAGCCAAGACCATGCCATCGTTCGTGCAATGCCCAATACACCCGCAGCAATTGGAAAAGGCATAACCGTTTGTGTTGCTAATAGTCTTGTAAACGACGAACAAAAGGCGGTTTGCTCAACATTATTAGAAACCGTTGGAAATGTTGAGTGGATAGAAGATGAAGGAATGATGGATGCTGTGACGGCTTTAAGCGGCAGCGGTCCAGCCTATGTTTTTTATATGGCTGAGGCAATGGCTGCGGCAGGAGAGGCTCTCGGTCTACCTAAGGAATTAAGTGATAAACTTGCCCATCAAACGGTTAGTGGAGCTGGAGCGTTACTTGAAGAAAGTGGTGAAAGCCCCTCTAAATTAAGGGAAAATGTTACTAGTCCGGGCGGTACAACAGCCGCGGCACTAGATGTTTTAATGTCTGATCAAGGTATTGCTAAATCTATTCGTCGCGCGATGCAAGAAGCGAAAGCACGTTCAAAAGAGCTCGCAGGATAATGGGTAATCATTATGATGTGATCATCATCGGTGCGGGTGCGGCAGGGCTAATGTGCGCTATTGAAGCCGGAAAACGCGGTCGCACAGCTTTAGTCATAGAAAAGAGTAAAAAGCCTGCTGGAAAAATTCGAATTTCCGGAGGCGGACGCTGCAACTTTACAAATATTCACTGTACACATGCTGATTTTTTATCGGAAAATAAGCATTTTCATAAGTCTGCCCTTAAACGATATAGCGTTCAGGATTTTATCAACCTTGTTGAAAAACATAATATTGCATATCACGAAAAAACATTAGGGCAGCTATTTTGTGATGAAAGTTCGCAACAAATAATTGATATATTGCTTGCTGAATGTGAAGAGAATAAAGCGGAAGTAATGTTAAATTCTGCAGTCAAACAAGTGAATAAAACAGATGATGGATACCTTCTTACGCTTGATGATAAAGAATTGACTTGTGCATCACTTGTGATTGCTTCTGGTGGGGCATCTATCCCAAAGATGGGTGCAACAGGTTTTGGTTATGACGTCGCAAGACAGTTTAAATTGAAAGTTGTCGACCCGGTTCCAGCTTTGGTGCCTTTAACGTTTGGTGAAAAATATATATTTGATTTTCGTGTATTAAGTGGTGTGTCCAAAGATGTAAGGGTAACATGTGGTAAAAAGTCCTTCGATGAAGCATTGCTCTTTACATATAAAGGGTTAAGCGGTCCAGCAATTTTGCAAATATCATCTTATTGGCGTGCGGGTATGGAAATACTCATTAACCTTGCGCCAAATACACAAGTTTTTGAATATCTAAAGACTGCTAAAGAAGAGCAGCCAAAACAAGAAATTCAAACCGTGTTATCAAGTTTACTGCCAAAAAGATTAGCCATATATTTAACCGAGCAAGCAGAAGTGCAGGGTAGACTTGCGGATTTATCAAATAAAAAATTAAATAAGGTAGCTCTTCTTGTTAATGAATGGCGTTTAACACCAAATGGTACAGAAGGGTTTGCTACCGCTGAAGTAACAAGGGGGGGGGTAAGTACGGATGAATTGTCGTCTAAAACATTTGAAAGTAAAAAAATCGCGGGATTATACTTCATTGGTGAAGTTGTTGATGTAACCGGCCATTTGGGTGGCTTTAATTTTCAATGGGCCTGGGCGTCTGGCCATGCCGCCGGGCAATTTGTCTAATTATCATTTATTAAATGACAGATTTAATATTTCTTCTCTGTTTTCTTCATTAATCAGTGCCGTTAAAACTTTCCAAAAACCTTCTGTCGCTTCTAATCCTGAATTTTTACACGCATTAATCATTTGTTCTTTTTGATATATGGAAACTTCTCTTAAGAGCTCTTTTCCTTTTTGTGTTAAAAATAATAATCGCTGTCGACGGTCTTCTTCACCAATTTCCTGAGTAATATAGGTTTGATCAATTAGTGCGCTTAATACCCGTGAAAGGCTTTGTTTTGTAATGTTAAGTATCTTAAGTAGTTCTGCAACTGTCATACCCGGGTTTTGACTTACAAAAAATAGGACACGGTGATGAGCCCTGCCAAATCCATATTTTTGTAACACTTCATCTGGCCATGCAATAAAGTCACGATAAGCGAAATAAAGAAGCTTGGTGCTCTTTAGAAACAATTCATCATCGGAGATGGTTGATAATTCATTTTTAAAATTTATGTCAGTCATGTTGACATATTTTAAACCTAGTGGTAAAAATATCAAGTAGAAAATAATTTAAAGGATGATTCTAATGTCAATACTGCCTTTTGATGATCGTGATGGTGTAATTTGGTATAATGGTGAAATGGTGAATTGGCGCGATGCTAACTTTCACGTTTTATCACACGCGCTTCATTATGGAAGCTGTGTCTTTGAAGGGCAGCGCGCCTATGGCGGTGAGATATTCAAATTAAATCAGCATAGCGAACGTTTGATCAAGTCAGGTGAAATTCTTGGTATGGAAGTGCCATATACGGCTGAGGAATTAAATGCAGCGGCAGATGCCGTTGTTAAGGCAAATGGTCTTGTGGATGCCTATGTGCGCCCAGTCGCGTGGCGTGGTGCTGAAATGATGGGTGTTGCGACTAAAGGAACACAGATTAATGTGGCAGTTGCCGCTTGGGAATGGCCATCATACTTTGCTGAGGAAGCAAAACAAAAAGGATTACGTCTTGAATTTGCAAAATGGCGCCGTCCTGCGCCAGATACGGCCCCAACACAATCAAAAGCAGCGGGCCTTTATATGATTGCATCTTTGTGTAAAGATGCGGCTACGGAAAATGGGTTTGATGATGCATTGATGCTTGATTACCGCGGGCAAGTTGCGGAAGCAACTGGTGCCAATATCTTTTTCTTAAAAGACGGGGAGCTTCATACACCAACGCCGGATTGTTTTCTCGATGGCATTACAAGACAAACGGCAATAGAACTTGCTGAAAAGCGCGGTATTAAAGTAAACGCTCGCAAAATTATGCCAGAAGAGCTGGGAGACTTTGAACAAGCTTTTATTACTGGCACTGCCGTTGAAGTCACCCCCTTAAGTCAGATTGGTGAATATACATTTAAAGTGGGTGATGTTTGTATGAACATGGTTCGCGACTATGATGATTTAGTGAATAACCGACAGGTTTAGTGTAATTTAAAGCGACTGAATTTTAAGGTGGCCAAGGCCGCCTTTTTTTAGTGCTTGCGAAAACGGCGGCTTAAAAATATACTTTAAGTACAAAATGCACTAGGGGGATACTTTGGTATGCTTATTTTTCATTTTTAGTTTTATATTTTTAAATTTAAATACTGTTACTTGGCCTAATGACAAAGTTGATCAATATAATAGATCTCTTAACAAAGGTAATTCTGCTGAAAAATTTGAAACTATCCAAAGAATAATCCAAGAGAAAGTATCTTCGCCAAAAATTGAAAAATCATTATTTCGATTATTACGTAAAAGCGAGGACTTAGAAAGTAGCCTCCTATATTTAGATGCATATTTAATCACGATAGACGATAAGAAAAAAGAAATGAAAACTTATGATCTATTTATTGATAATGGATTAGATAAACGATGGCCAAAGGGAATAAATAAAATTGAAGCCCGTTCAAATTTTGTAGCGGAATTAGAAATTTTAAACCCGCGACGGAAAACTTATTAGAATTTTTAATAGAGAAAAAAAACGACAAAAAATTCAATGTTAAACTTCAACATTTCACGATAAGAGAACTTCTTAAGAATAAACCTACATTAGCCGTATATGTTATTAATAGGTTACCTGAAAAACCAGGTTTATATTTAAGTTTCCTTTATCATATGTTCGGCGAAGATTTGAAACCTTATGCTGAAAATATAAGAGAGCATATAATAGAATTTCCAGTTAATACGATAGATTTATTGTATAAAGCTGATGCAATTACGGATGCAGAAATCCTGCATGCTGCTAACTCAATTACACCTGAATATTTTATTAGTTATAAAATTAGTGCAAAAGAAACACATGAGTTGCAAATGGTAACTGCTAGGGGATTGATACGATCATTTAAAATGTTCGGCGGGAAAAGAAATAAGAATATAGTTTTTGCTGAAATTTTAGCGGCAAATTTTGAAAATAGTGAAATCGCGAAAAAAGCCATCTTCGATATAATAGATGGTGGCGCCTTTTTACTCGCTCGCAATGCTATGTGAAATATCCAATTCAAAATAATTTATCCAAAACAGAACTAGTAGATGTTCTTATTAACACACTTAAAAAAAATAATTCTCAAAGAAATTTTGTTACTAGCGACATATGCTTATATTTTAGGGATTTTGATAATTTAACAAATGAGCATAAGAGTGTAATATTGAATAAAGCAATCTTTGATAGTTCAGAAATTGTTAGAATGAGCTGCTCATTAGTTTTTGAGAAAAACAAAATAACGGAAAATTTGTACAAAGTAATCTCTGATGCACCATTTGGAAATGTTGCTGCCGAAATAGAAAAAATTAAAACCTCTGCAAATATTGAACAAATTAAAGGTGATAATAATATTCGCAGAAGTGGAATTAATTATCAGGTGAATATTTTTAACCCCGATAAAATACCAAACCTATCGATTCTCCATAAAACAGGCTTAATTTTGTCTTATAATTATAAAGATGCACATGGTTTAGAAGTTGTAAAAGATTTCTTAGATTCTGGGGTGGGCTTTATTAGAGCACTAAGGCCAGAAAATGACCTAAACCCTGAGTATAGAAGCTCTGAAGCATTAGTATCATTTATAAAGTTTGATGATAGAATTCATTATGTTTTGGATTGGACACCAATGGATATATTGGCAGCAGTAAAATTTAAAAATGGTAGAGAAGAGTGGGAAAATTTTATTTTCGATAATTTGAATTCTGAAATAGAATATAAAATATTAAATTCTGCTATGTTGATAAATCAATATAAAACCTTTTTACCTAATAGGTTTACTAATTTAATCATCAAAAAAATTAATTACACAACTATGGCAAAGGTCGAACTAATTCATTCACTTCAATATGTGCAAAGAAATCAAAAAGTTGATACTTTATTATTTGAAGAAATGAATTCAGAAAATGAAGAAGTGAAAAATGCTGCATTAGAAGTGTTAAATAGATTTAATGGATCAGATAAATAATTATTATCGAAGTTTAAAATCTTCAGCCAGATAGGCCCATCTTTCGTGGTCTTCATAGTGATTACCAATTTTGAGGTATTTTCTTGAAAAACCTTCCTTCGAAAACCCGACTGATTTTATCAGGGCGAGGGAGGCAGTGTTATTTGGTTGAACATTTACTTCCACTCTATTTAAACCGATTTTTACGAAAGCATGGTCAAGGATCAAGTTAAGGGCTTCTTTCATGTATCCTTTACCACTTTGGGTTTGTTCTGCGTAATACCCTAATGTTGCGGAGCTAAAGGGATCTAGGCGAATACTATTAAGATTAATCACACCGATGAATTGATTATCAACATTGCTAAAAACGAAAACGCCAAAAGTTTTTCCCATTTTCATTCTTGAAATATATTGATCATAAAATCTTGGATCTGAAGAAACATAAACCCATGGTTCATGATAATTTTTATTACGTTTAATAAAATCGATAAAAATATTTTTATGCATATTCGCAGGCAATTGAAGGTGGATATTTTCACCAATGCCAATCACATTTGTGGTTGGATTGATTAAGGGAACGAAGTCCATCATGATTTCATTCCCTCAGTCGTTATCTTGAAAATTTATTATTTGACGGAAAGCCGTGTGGCGGCATGCGGCCGACTTGACCACGCTTTCCTGTCCATGGCATTAGGTCCGTTTCGGTACGGGTTTTGCCGCCTCGCATTTCCCAACTAAGGCCTTCGGTTGCATTGAATGAGATTATATCACCAAGGTTGCCGCCTTTATATTTCTGTAAAATGGCGCCGCGTCCACGGGTCATTTCCGGCATCTGATCAATCGGGAATACCAAAAGTTTTCGGTTTTGACCAACAATCGCAATATGGTCATGGTTTTCATCAATTATCCTTGCAAGAACGGCCTTGTTTTTACCGTCCTCTACATTCATAACAAGCTTACCGTTTTTAGTGCTAGCGAGCACCTTATCAGCATCAGCCATAAATCCACGACCGGTTTCTGCGGCAATAATGATTTTTGTACCCGGTTGAAGCATAAAGAGCGAAACGATTTCTTCTTCGTTTCCAAGATCAATCATTAAACGGACCGGCTCACCATTGCCACGGCCGCCCGGCAATTTATCGGCGCCAAGAGTATAAAAACGTCCATCAGTGGCAAATAATAATACTTTATCCGTTGTTTGACAGTGGAATGCGAATTTCGCTTCGTCACCTTCTTTAAATTTGATCTTGTCATCGATTGCTACATGCCCCTTCATGGCGCGTATCCAGCCTTTTTTCGAGCAAATTACAGTGACGGGTTCTTTTTCTATCATAGCTTCAAGCGGGATTATAGCGGCTTCAGGGGCATCGGCGAAATCGCTTCTGCGGGCGCCAACTTCGGTTTTCTTTCCGAATTTTTTACGCATCTCCCTTATATCATCGGAAATAACATTCCAGCGTTTTTCTTCGCTATCAAGTAGTTCTAATAAGTATGCTTTCTCTGCCTCTAATTCGGCATGTTCGGTTTTAAGTTCCATTTCTTCTAATTTACGAAGTGACCTTAACCGCATATTGAGAATGGCGTCTGCTTGTACATCCGTTAGTTTAAATGTATCCATCAAACATTGTTTAACGTGATCTTCTTCACGAATGATGCGGATCACTTCATCAAGATTTAGAAATGCAATTAAATATCCGCCAAGAACTTCTAAACGATGATCAATTTTACCTAAACGGTATTTTGATCGACGGATGAGGACATCTTGACGATGATCGAGAAAAGCTTGTAGAACCTCACGAAGGTTCATGACACGCGGCATTTTGCCGCCTTCAAGCACATTCATATTTAATGAAAAACGACTTTCAAGGTCCGTGAGCTTATAGAGGCTTTCCATAAGCATTTCTGGTTCAATGGTTCTATTTTTGGGCTCAATAACAATACGAATATCTTCCGAACTTTCATCGAGCACATCACCGAGGATAGGCAGTTTTTTATTATAAATAAGATCCGCAATTTTTTCAATAAGTCGGGATTTTTGTACCTGATAGGGAATTTCAGTAACAATGATTTGATACATCCCGCGCGCGCCTTCTTCAACGTGCCATTTTGCCCGCATTCTAAAGCTGCCGCGTCCTGTTTCATAGGCTTGTAAGATATTTTCGCGTGGTTCGACAATCGTTCCACCGGTTGGGAAGTCAGGCCCCTGAACGTATTCGACTAGAGTGGCGATGCGTGCATTAGGTGTTTTAATCAAATGCAATAGCGCTTGGCATAATTCGTCAACATTATGTGGCGGAATGCTGGTCGCCATACCAACGGCGATACCCATCGCACCATTTGCAAGAAGATTTGGAAAATTTGCAGGCATAACGGTCGGTTCTTCTTCTTCACCGTCATAAGTCTCGCGAAAACTAACCGTATCTTTATCAATATCTTCCATAAGGGCGGTTGCTATTTCTGTCATCCGCGCTTCTGTGTAACGCATAGCAGCTGCATTATCGCCATCGATGTTACCGAAATTACCTTGTCCATCTACGAGCGGATATCTAACGGCAAATTCTTGAGAAAGTCTGACCATTGCATCATAGACAGATTGATCACCATGTGGATGATATTTACCAATGACGTCACCGACTACACGGGCACATTTTTTATATCCCGTGTCCGGATTTAATTTCAATTGACGCATAGCGAAAAGCAGACGACGATGTACTGGTTTTAAGCCGTCACGTACATCGGGAAGTGATCGCGACATAATCGTTGAAAGCGCATAAGAAAGGTAACGATCACCCAGAGTATCACCGAGAGGAACGTTTAAAATGGTATCTTCATTTGTAACTTTATTCATGTGTTTTACTATAACAATCTTACGGCTAGTTTAAAGCTTAAAATGACGAAAAAAACTAGTCTAAGAAATATGATCGATTAACATGCGTCTTGCTTGAGGAATTTTCTTTCCATAAGGGTTAAGCATATGACGTTCCATGAAGAATTCAGTTAAGTGTAGACCATCTAAAATTGCCTGTTTGTCTGTTTTTTTACTTTCTCCGATGAGGAAGCCGGGTAAGGGAAGCATTTTATCTTGATAAGGTTTTCCTGCATCTTGACTTACGGCGCGGCCAGACTTTGGTGATACATAAATTAAATTTTCTGTCAGGCCCGTCGCTGCGCAGCAGTCTAAGTTTAAGCCATAACCAAGCTCTGATAATAACCCTAATTCCCATTTGATAAGGAGAGGCGCCCAATTGGAAATTTCATCATCTGTTGCTTCAAGTGCATCCAATAAGGCAATAAAACCATCAAGCAATGGTTCATGTTTTTCATTTTCAGCAATCGCAAGACATAGAAGCCCAGTGCAGCTATTTAAAGCAGCAAGTTTTCCAGGGTGATATAGATAAGAAACGGCACGTGCATTTTGTAGTTCAACTGAATAAGTACCCAAATGAGTTTCTAAACGTCCACGCCATGTTACGCTAACTTCGTTACCAGGTTGGATGTTACCGCGTTGCCGTCTACCTAGTCCACCTTTGACAATACCGGCATGGCGGCCATGTTCACGGGTAAAGATTTCAAGAATGGCGTCAAATTCACCATATTTTCTTAAAGACAGAATAATGCCTTGATCGCGCCATTCCATTGATTTCTCACATAAATATTATTCGCTATCATATTAGATTAGGATTCGTTAATTTGTAAGACTAGAAATAGGAATATGTTGAGAATTATAGTTAATGGAATATTAATTAATCAATTTTATATTAGCTAAAAATCGGTAACATCAGTTTAAGGGGGTAAAGTGCGCCAAATAAATCAAAAATTTCTAAAGGCAATTATTGAAGCGACGCCAAATGCTATCTACATCAAAGATGAAGATGGTAAGTACCTAATGATCAATGAAAAGGGTGCCAAAACAGTTGGGAAAAAGGCAGAATATTTCATTGGTAAAGATGATAGTGAAATATTCCCAGCGAAACTTGCCAAAAGAGTTATGGAACTTGATCGTTCAGTTTTTGATGGCCAACCACACAATGGTGTAGAAGAGGTGGATGCAGATACCATTTTTTATAGTCACAAATTTATTATAGAAGATGAGGAAAATGGCGAAAGAGTATTGGCAGGTATTTCTACGGATATTTCAAAGTTTAAAAAAACAGAAAATGAATTATTTGATGCAAGGCTAAAAGCTGAAGAAGCCAATAAACATAAAAGCGTTTTTCTTCAAAATATGTCCCATGAATTAAGAACGCCGCTCAATGCGATAATTGGGTTTTCAAGTATTCTTTCCGGTGAAAGCGGAGCAAAGAATGAAAAATTTGAACAGAATTTTGAAGAATACGCTAGGCTTATAAATTCCAGTGGGAAACATTTACTTGCCATTATTAATGACCTTTTGGATCTATCAAAAATTGAAGCGGGGAAACAAGATTTTAGCGAAAATGAAATTGATGTCGCCTACGAAGTTGAATCGTGTATTCAGACTTTAAGAACGCTGGCTCTTGAACATGATATTGTCATCGAAGAAGAAATTCCCGAAGAAGAAATTCTCTTACGCGGAGACGAAAGAATTCTTCGTCAGCTAGTATATAACCTATTATCAAATGCCATTAAATATTCTTATAGTGATAATAAAGTCTTGGTTAAATTATCATACCGCAATAGTGGTGGGTTAGATGTATCAATCATTGATAAAGGCATTGGTATGTCTAATGATGAAATCACCAAGGTAATGATACCCTTTAGGCGAGCCTCACACGTTAAAGAAACAGATATAACAGGCATAGGACTTGGGCTGCCATTGGTTGATGCTTATATAAAATTATTCCAGGGAAATTTAGAAATTCAAAGCGAATTAGGAACTGGAACAAGGGCAACGCTTCATTTCCCAAAAGAAAGAATTCTAAAAGATTAGAACTAGTAAATTAATATTGTCTAAGAAGGCCGATTAATCGTCCTTGAATACGGACACGGTTCGCTGGGTATACTTGTGTTTCAAAATCACGATTTGATGGCTCAAGTGCAATATCAGGACCACGCTTTTGTAATGTTTTGAGTGTTGCTTCTTCCTCGTTGACAAGGGCCACAACAATTTCACCGTTTCGGGCATTTTCACAGCGTTCAATGACAACACGATCACCGTCTAAAATACCAGCTTCAACCATACTGTCGCCATCAACATCTAACGCATAATAGCTTCCTGAGCCAAGCATAGCAGCAGGAACGCCGATATTTTCAAATTGTTCTAAGGCTTCGATAGGGGTACCAGCCGCAATTTTACCATGAAGTGGAATTTCCAGTGTTTGTGGATCAACATCTTGAGATTTGCCGCCAAAATCCGGTCTAAACAAATTGCTTTCTTGTGATGTGTTATCTTCGTCTTCTGGTAATTTAATAACCTCTAGCGCGCGAGCACGATTAGGGAGCCTTCGAATAAAACCGCGTTCATCGAGTGCATTGATAAGTCTATGAATGCCGGATTTTGATTTAAGCTCAAGTGCTACTTTCATCTCTTCAAAGGAAGGGGCAACTCCATCTTCACGAAGTTTATCATGAATAAGCATTAACAAAGTATGTTGTTTTTTCGTAAGCATTTAAATCTCCCGTATATCTATATATGTTCTTTTATGTTCTATTTTTATTCTCCTGTCAAGAACAAAGACGAGAACATTAAATTAGGACGATTTTTACTAACTCACCTGCCTTTGCTGGAGGCGCTTTTACATCACGAATGAGCAAACAATTCGCGTCAGACATAGTTTTCAGTAAAGCGCTGCTTTGGCTGAAATTTGCGGAAACAGTTTTTATGCCGTCTTGATTTTCTGTATAAATAGCACGCATAAAATTCATGCGACCACTTCCTTCTTTAATGTCATGATCTAATATGGCGTGGCTGATGGGGTATCCATATTCGCCGAGGCCTTGCATTTTATTCATTGCAGGCAACATAAAATTAACAAAACAAATATAAGCACTTGAAGGGTTGCCTGGCATACCAAAATAATGGATGCCTTTAAAATCACCATAAACAATTGGTTTTCCCGGTTTCATGGCTACTTTCCAGAAATCAACTTTTAAGCCCGCATCTTTTAATACGTCTTTAATAATATCATAATCACCTACGGAAACGCCGCCAATTGAAACAAAAATATCGACGTCTTTTACCTTTGAGATTTTTGCTTTTACGTCGTCTAATGTATCGCGTGCCGTACCGATATTAACAGGAATACCGCCGTTTTCTTTTATTAATGCCATAAAGAGAGGGACGTTAGAATTTACAATTTTATCAGGACTTATTTCTAA